>TARA_R110002012_G_scaffold16968_3_pt1 | contig 271965 bp, 250 predicted proteins | sample TARA_R110002012 | Tara Oceans TARA_R110002012 (sample SAMEA4396515) | marine metagenome | biome: Westerlies Biome; feature: [DCM] deep chlorophyll maximum layer (ENVO:01000326); material: water (ENVO:00002006), including particulate matter (ENVO:01000060) such as... | depth 40 m
AGTGAGGCTATCCCCTTCAGGGGATTATAGGGGTGAAAAATTAAACCACCAACAGAGCTTAAAAGCCTGTTCTTTTAAGAATATAATTTAATCGGATAACAGTAATTATAAGTTAAAATTTTATGTATTTAAATTGTCACTCTTTCTATTCATTGCGCTACGGCACACTTTCGGTGGAAGCCCTGGTTCAGCAGGCCGTACTCAATGGTGTAGAAAGTTTAGCACTTACGGATATAAACAGCACCACCGGAGTTACAGACTTTGCCAAGCATTGTGTGGAAGCCGGCATTAAACCATTGGCAGGAGTTGAAATAAGAAAGAACGATAAGTTGTTGTATGTGGCTGTTGCTAAAAATTTAGAGGGTTTTAAGGAGATTAATGAGTTACTCACCAAAACAAATTTGTCGGAAATGCCTCTCCCCTTTCAATCGCCTTATTTCCATAATGTTTTTGTCATCTACCCTACTCATAATGTCCCGGAAATCCTCCAAAATCATGAATTCATTGGCATTAAGCCTTCAGAGTTAAAAAGATATCAACCATCTTTCGCAAAACGAACAAACAAATTGGTATGTCTTTATCCTGTTACTTTTTCAAGCAAGCAGGAGTTTAATTTACATAAATTATTGCGATGCATTGATTACAATATACTCCTGAGCCATCTTACTCAGCAACAGCAGGCAGGCACGGGTGAATACATGATTCCAATTCGGGAGTTAAAAGCACTTTATCAGCATTATCCTGAGATCATCCGGAATACAGAGCTTTTATTTGATCAGTGTAGCTTCCCTTTTGATTTTAAATCTCCTAAAAACAAAAAATGCTATACCTCAAGCTATTATGAGGATAAGATTCTGCTGGAAACCTTGGCGTTAGAGGGCTTTAAAGACCGTTATGCTGCTACTAATCAGCAAGCCAAACAGCGCTTATATGATGAACTGGAGATTATCCATAAAATGCAATTTGGCTGTTATTTCCTCACCACCTGGGATATCATCCGTCATAGTCTAAGCAAAGGATATTTCCATGTAGGCCGAGGTAGTGGAGCTAACTCTATTGTGGCTTACTGCTTGAAAATTACGGAGGTAGATCCTATAGAGCTCAACCTCTATTTTGCCCGCTTTTTAAATAATAAGAGATCAAGTCCGCCCGATTTCGATATTGACTGGAGCTGGACGGATCGAGATGATATTATAGATTATATTTTCAAAAGGTTTGGACGGGAGCATACCGGATTTTGCGGAACAGTAACCGACTTTAAGCATCGCTCTACGGTGCGTGAACTGGGAAAAGTATTTGGTCTACCCAAAGAAGAACTGGATCAGCTTTCGCGTATGTCATTCGATCATGAGCCACAGGACAAATTAGTCAAAAGTATTCAGCATTATGGTAAAATGCTGGCGGGCTATCCTAACCAGCTCTCCATGCATTCCTGCGGTATTTACATTACCGAAGAGCCCATTGCGAATTATACAGCCATGAATATTTATCCCAAAGGAGTCCCTACCTGTGAGATCGATATGTACATGGCAGAAAATTTCCACTTAGAAAAAATTGATATCCTTTCACAGAGAGGTTTGGGCCACATAAAAGAAGCGGTCAGCATTGCAGAGAAGAATAAAGGTGTTAAAATCAATATATCGGATACTAAAAGCTTTAAAAAAGATGATAAGTGCAATGAATTGCTGAGAACGGGTAAAACCTTGGGCTGCTTTTATATTGAAAGTCCGGCCATGCGTGGTTTGCTGAGGCGATTAAAATGCAATAGCTATGAAACGCTGGTGGCGGCCAGCAGTATCATTCGGCCGGGAGTAGCGCAAAGCGGTATGATGAGAGAATATGTAGAGCGGCATCGGGATCACTCCAGGATCAAGTATTTTCATCCGGTATTTGAAGAGCAGTTGAAAGACACTTATGGAGTAATGGTATATCAGGAGGATGTTATTAAAATAGCGCATCATTTTGCGAAGCTTGATCTGAATGATGCGGATGTTTTAAGACGGGGCATGTCCGGAAAGTCACGCTCTCAACAAGAAATGGATAAGGTGAAGAACCAGTTCTTCAGCAATTGTGCAGCCATAGGGTATCCTAAAGAGATGGTGGAAGAAGTATATCGCCAAATTGCTTCTTTTGCGGGCTACAGTTTTTGCAAAAGTCACAGTGCCTCTTATGCGGTAGAGAGCTATCAGAGTTTGTATCTAAAAGCTTATTATCCCTTGGAGTTCATCACTGCAGTTATCAATAATAATGGTGGTTTTTACCGGCCTGAAGTCTACATTAATGAAGCGCGGATGTTAGGCGCTCATATAGAAGCGCCCGATATTAATTATAGTTTCGCCAATGCCAGCTTGAAAGATAAAACTATTCACCTGGGGCTAGATCAGATCATGCATCTTTCTAAAAAGGGCATTGAAGGGATTTGCAAGGCAAGAGAAAAAAAGGGATCGTTTTCAAGCCTCACAGACATACTCGAAAGAGCCGACTTGAATTTTGATGACATTAGCTATGCGATATATGCCGGAGCTTTGAGAAGCATTTCCAGAAGCAAAGGGCAGTTGATTATAGAAGCCAAACGCTTTTTTGCTCATGAGCCTGTAAAAACAACCGAATTGCAGCTGTTCAACATCAAACCAAAGGAATATACTTACGAAATTGATGAGGGGGATATGTATGAAGATGCTTTTGATGAAATGGAAGGCTTAGGCTATCCGGTTTCTGTTTCTCCCTTCAACTTATTAAAAACAAATTATCGAGGGGCTGTTTTTGCCTCTGAACTTTTTAAAAATGAAGACAAAACCGTTCGTATGGTGGGCTATTTGATTTCCATAAAAGATGTACCCATTACCAATAAAGATGGTAAAACAAAAATGAATTTCGGTACCTGGATTGATGTTTATGGTGGCTATTTCGATACGGTTCATTTTCCGGTTTCTCTCAAAAAGCATCCTTTTACCGGATTAGGTTGCTATCTACTTTTGGGTAAGATTGTCATCGACCATGATTTCCCTAGTGTAGAAGTTCAGAAGATGGAGAAGCTTCCAATGATCCCGGATCCACGCTATAGCGATGAAAAGCGTCCTGATACTAAGATCTGGGATAATATGCGAGTAGCTCATAGCTATACTTCCAGGTCTCCTTACCCAAATCAGGAAGAATTGGATGAGTTGTATGGAAGAAAGCCGGTGTCAGGTAAATATGAGGAGAAAAAAGAAACTAAAAACCAGTTATCGATTGGTGGCAGGAGGTAGTAATTATTTAATAAAGTTTTCCGAAAATTTTATGTAATTCTACAATTAAGGCCTTACTAAATTTCAATCGCTTAAATCTTTACCTATTTTTGAACTTCTGCTTTTAAACCTATAAGCTCATGAAAAAAGTCATCATAGCGGTCATTATTTTTATCCTTGCTATAGCTTTAACTTATGTCTATTTTTTTCATCTTCAACCAGTCAAAAAGAATAATCCTTTAATGGCAGTACCGAAAGATGCCAGCATGATTTTTCAATTGGAAAACCCTTTTGAAGAATGGAATGAAATCTCCGACAACCAGATTTGGAATTATTTAAAAACCAACCCCTATTTCAAAGAGATTGGTCAGGAACTGGACAGCCTGACTGTTGATATGAAAAATAATAAGAGCCTCTACGAAATGGTGATGAACCGGCCAATGGTGATGTCTATTCATAAAACTAGGCCAGATGATTACGACTTCCTTTATGTGATTGATTTACAACGCGCTACACAATTCAATTTTGTTAAAAATTACATTCAAGACTTGGATGAAGACATTGAAAATGTTTATTCTAGAGACTACAATGAGCAGGAAATTATTGAATTTAGCTTTGCTGACTCCCCAACTACCTATTATCTCTACATTCATGAAAATCTTTTGAATGTTTCATCCACTCATACTATCATTGAGCAATCAATAGATCAACTCAAAAAACCTGATATAATTCGTGATCTTGATTTTGTTGACATAAGCAATGAATTAGGCTCAAACGACATCAATATGTACATTAACTATGAAGCATTCGCAGACTATTTAACGATCTGGATGTCACCCAATAGTACTGAGACTCTCAAAACACTAAAATATAGTGGTATGTCATTAGAAGCTACCGAAAATGTTTTTTCGGTAAAAGGCTATTCTAGCCTGACCAATGAAAAGTCTAATCTCCTTTCGGCTTTGATGAAATCTGGTAAAGGAGAAGTAAATGCTGGAACTATAGTGCCGGGAAATGCCTCTTACTTCATGAGTTTAGGTTTTGACAATGCGCAAGATTTTTACACTCAAATGGAAGTAGTCCTAAAAGCGGCTGAAGACGGACCGTCATATTTAGAAAGTAAGGCGAAGATTGAAGACTACCTTAAAATCTCAATTGAGGATGATTTCTTAAGTTGGATTGATAATGAGATTTCTTTAATCCAGCTTAATTCTGAAAGTAATCAAAATGAAGTTGAATTAGCTGTAGCTATCAAACATAAAGACTTAGACGATACCAAAGAACGGCTCGATTTTATAGCTCAGCAGATCAAAAAGAAGACTCCCGTAAAGTTTAAAGGAATTAAATACAAAGGCTATGACATCCAATTCCTGTCCATAAAAGGTTTTTTTAAGTTAATGTTTGGAAATGCATTCAAAGGGATTGATAAACCTTATTACACAATTATGGATGATTATGTAATATTTAGTAATTCTCCACGCACGATTGGTAAAATCATTACTGCGGTGAATGAAAAAACCACGCTTGATCACACGAAGGAGTATGCTTTGTTCATGGAGAATTTCGCTTATGAATCAAATCTGTTTGTTTATATCAGTGCAGAGGAATTGGTGCTGGATGCAAAAAAATTATTGGATAATGAATCTTGGCAGGAGTTAAAACCCCATACCACATACTTTCAAAGTTTTCCTATGATCGGCATGCAATTTACAGCAGATGGAGATTTAATGAGGCATCAGATGCAAATGAATTATTTGAATCATGAACAAATGAGCAATTGGAAAGCCTTGGTTCAAGAAAGTAGCACTGTGCAAGAGGAGGTGGCTGACACAAGCAAGACTGAAGAAGAAGAAATAATCGCTGTTGAGGAAATCCTACCTGAGGATCTCAATAGTAAAACTTTTATAGAATATTTCGACAATAAGGAAATTAGATTTGAAGTATCCCTAAAAGATGGCTTGAAGCATGGCCGCTATTTCCAGTATGATAGTTTGGGGAATATGATCATTAAAGGAAGATATAGAGATGACGAGAAGTCCGGTAGCTGGCGTTATTATGATGCAGAGGGTAATCTGATTAGGAAGGAAAGATTTTAAAATAAGGCCTGAATGTAAGCAAAAAATTATTTGTACAGCATAAGATAATTCAAGCGACTGATTCCTGAATGACCATTTGAAGCAATAAGGACCTACAAAAAGAAAATAGCATCAGGAAAATTCCTGATGCTATTTAACTGTTTTATTTCTATAAAACCGCAACACCATTTAAATAGGACACGGATTTAATATAAATAATCTAAAGCTACTTGATCATCTCCATTGAACGGTCTGTTACTGCCGTCAGTACATGATAGCATCCAAGAAGCATCTGCTAAAGAGGCTCCTGTTGGTGTGCCAGGAATGTGGTTAGCACCAACGCCACCATTGCCTTCGTTGGCAGTAGAGCCACCACAGCTAATACTCCTATCAAAATAATCAGTATGACGGAAACCAATACAATGTCCCATTTCGTGTGCAATAATAGTTGCAATGCCATCTGTGCTTAAGCCATAAGAAGATTCTAAAACACCACTCATTTTTATTTCACCGAAAGGTTCGCAAGATGAAGTTGGAAATCCGGCAGAACCTAAAACACCTCTTCTTTCATCTCTTTTACTTAATCTTGTCATCACGATATCAGCTTGATTTTGGTTAAAAACCCTCTGAAAAGTTAAGGTCAGGTTTTGTGCATTAAAGCGGTTAATAGCTTCTTCAAGTCCGGCAATCATAGCAGAACTATAACCTTTTCTACCTCCTTCTGCAGCATACATAGTAATTGTTCTTGGTCCGCAAACCAAGTTGTCTGTACTATACTGCTCAGCATTGGGCAAAAAGCTAGGCTTCTTCATTTCTGCGATGGTTTTATCTGTCAAGTAAATATCGCCTTCCACAAGATAACCATCTTCAAATATCATAGGGGCCTGATCATAAACATTGAAGCCTAAGTCTTCTAATTGTTGGATCACAGTAGGATCAACGGAAAGTTCATCTACCGTTAGTGTCTCCTCTTCCTGACAAGAAATGAATAATGTAGCGCATGCAAATAACGCTGTTGCAAGTAATTTTGATTTTTTTAACATTTTGTAAGATTTTAATTAAAAGTTATGTAATCCTATCAAAAATTATTTGCTTTTACAAACATTATTTGGCTTAAATATATATTTGAAACTTTTAATATTTATGTAATTAATTATTACCACACTTTATTTCTATTTTAACACCTTTCTCACATTATTATTTTGTACACTAATTAAGTATAGTTTGTTAATTGTGTAGGTGAAAAAGGCTCTTACAAGGAAGTTGAAAGCTATTAAATGACTTTACTTAGTTTGTGACAACTTCCTATTCGATTCAAACCTGAAGCTCCACCTATTCCTAGGTGTTAAAATTATTGGGGTGTATAAAAAGATAAATAATTCAGAGCAATTGTCTTTGACAACATTAAAAATCAGGACACAAAAAAAGCCATTCGCAAAACTGCGAATGGCTTTAGATAATGAGCCTCCTGTCGGGCTCGAACCAACGACCTACTCATTACAAGTGAGTTGCTCTACCAGCTGAGCTAAGGAGGCTTTAGTTCATTTAGAAAGACTTTCTAAATGCTGCAATCAGTTATTAACCTTTTGTTATCCCTGAATGCGGATGCAAATATAAAGGCTGTTTTTATTAATCCAAACCCCTTTACTAAAAAATATTAAAGAAATTTTTAATCAATTGAACGAACTATACGTAACTGCTTCTTTAACAGGGAGATTTCCTTTTCGGCTTCTTCAATTTTAATTTCAAATTCCTGTTTTACTTTATCCGCTGTTTTTGAAGACGCAAAAAATTCCATATTATTTTTCCAGGTTACAATATCATTCTGTAAGTCACCGATCTTTTTCCTGATGGAATTTTCTTTTTGATTCAATTTACGATCAGAATTTGGACCAGACATAATTTTGGTAATCTGAGCCATCAATTTCACCTTCTCCCTCTGCTCGTCAGATAACACATCTTCTGATTTATCAATAAAGTTTTGTACTGCAGTGGAGAAATCTTCTTTTACCTTCTGAATAGCTTCTTTAGGGACGAATCCAATCTTACCGTAAGCCTGTTCGTACGCTTCCAGTTGATCTAAGTCGCCAGGCTCTAATTGATTTATTTGCGAGATGATATCTTCCTTTGCTTTCAGATTTGCCTCAAACTCTTTCTGAGCATCTTTAGAACCAGCTCTTTTGTTTTCAAAAAACTTATCACAAGCAGATTTAAATTCTTTATATATACTTTCTCTAAACTTCTCAGGAACTGGCCCTACATCCTTCCACTGCCTTTGTAATCCTTTTAATTGATCTGCCGTTTTATTCCACTCGGTGCTTTCGGATAGTTCTTTCGCCTTTTCAACAAATTCCTGCTTTTTCTTCAAGTTCTCTTCGCGCATGCTATCCAAACGCTTAAAGAACTCATGTTTGTTAGCAAAAAACTGTTTGAAATTACCCCAGAAGCTTTTATTAATTTCCTTTGCATTTTCCTTAGGAACTTGTCCAGTGGCCTCCCATTCTTTTTGAATAGCTAGAATCTCCTTCGTCTTGGCATTCCATTCTTTAATTCTATCAGAATTGAAATCAAGATAGGGCTTCAATTTTTCAATTATCACCTCTTTTTTCTCAAGATTTTCGGTTTGAATCTCTTTTAGATTCTTTACAAATTCTTTTCGCTTTTCGTAAATAGCATCTGAAGCGGCTTTAAACCTTTGCCAAAGTGGCTCTTGTTCTTCCTTAGGAACAGGACCAATATGCTTATATTCTTCGTGCAAATCGTTCAAATGCTTAATCGCATAAGGGACATCTTCGGATTGCGCTAATTCCTCTGCTTTCACACAAAGCTCCACTTTAGCTTGAAGATTCTTCTTCCTGTCTAGTTCCTTTAATTCAAAAAGGATGCTTCTTTGATCATAGTATCGATCTAAAAGGGCATTATAGTTCGCCCAAAGGGTTTTAGATTGATTACCTGGAACTGGTCCAACTGATTTCCATTCCTTTTGAAGATCCTTGATCACATTCAAACTAGTAATGGTTTCTTCCCCATCAACAAGCTCACGTAATCGGTCTAGAATTTCTTGTTTAGTTTTTAGGTTCTCGTCTTTTTGATTTTCAAGTTCCCTAAAGTGTTTTTTTCTTCTATCTCTATATAATTGGTAATTGGCTTCAAATCGATCGTTCAGTTCATCATGCTTCATTGCAAAATCACCTTCTTCTCCCCCATCTGCTAGAAATTTATCAAGGGCTTCTTTTCTTTCCGCTTCATAAATTTCATCGAATATCGGCTTTATTTCATTGATAATGCGATCCGCCTTTTTGAAGTTATCACTTTTAGAAACTTCTTTGATGGCTTCCACCAATTGTTCTTTATTAAATTCAGAATAGTCAGGCAGCTCTTCATGATCATCGTGTTCATCATCATCCTCTTCTTGCTTTTCATCCTCAGTAGACTCAGAATTGTCTTTCTGATCCTGAACTTCTGCTTGCAGTTCATTCTTTTCTGATCCCTCAGCAGAATTTCCGTCCTTCTTTTGATCAGCTTCAGAACTGGCTTCTTCTTTTAATTGATTTTCTTCTGCAGGAATTTCACTTTCTATATCATGCCCCTTTTCTACTTGAGCAGAATCTTCTAACTTATTCTCTGATGTGGCTTCCACATGCTCCTTCTCTTGACCCAATTCCGAATTATTCTCTTTTGGATTTTCAGAAGTACCTTTTTCGTCTATCATAATAGTTTAACTTTCTGTAATATATTATAAGGTACAATATTAATTAAAAATTGTGAAAAGTTTCAATCAATTAAGATTGGGATCGGATGGGTAATTAGCATAAATCTTAAATCTGCCTCCCATTTTCTCCAAAATGCTTTTCCAGAGTGTTTCAGGTGGGCTACTAAAAATATAGGATGGATGAACTCCTCTTGCTATTATCCAACTATTATGATCTATTTCTTCTTGCAATTGGTTTTCTGACCAGCCGCTGTAGCCAACAAAAAATCTAGACTTTTCATGATTAAGTTCTCCTTTTTGCATTAAATTCTGCAACACGCTAAAATCCCCTCCCCAATATAAGCCATCACAAATTTTTTGACCTCCTGCTTTCAATTCTTCAATATTGTGAATAAAATGAAGTGTATTTTGTTGAACTGGTCCGCCTACATACAAATCTGCTTCAAAGTTGCCAATTTCTTGTAAGACCTCATCTACCTTTAAAATGGATAATTTATTGAGAACAAAACCAAAAGACCCTTCTTCGTTATGTTCACAAAGGAGAATTACAGTTCTATCAAAGTTATTGTCTGGCAAAAAAGGTTCCGAGAGCAATAAATCTCCTTTTTGTGGTTGTTCGATATTTTTAAATTCAAAAAACTCCATTTTAATGAAGTGCAGCTTTTAATGGTAAGGCATTAAGAATATCAGCTTCCGCTACGCTCATAGCATCTAATCTATTATATACTTCTTCTTTATCAAAATAATGAAGCGCCATATCGACAAAAATTTCTCCATGCTTAGCTTCAGATGCCCACAATCTATGATAAAACTTCTTTAAGTCACTTTCTGGTAATGCCTCATAAACCATTCTAAATCGTTCTGCTCCTCTTGTTTCGACCAAGGAGGCCAGCAGTAACCTGTCCATAAATCTCTCTTCTCTACCAGACCGACAAGTTTTAATCAAATCATCCACATAATAATCTTTTTCTATTTTATGAGGTAATTGAATGCCTTTAGATTGCATAATAGCATAAACATCTCTAAAATGTTCTAATTCTTCAACAGCAGTATCAATCAGTTCGGGAATTATCTCCAACCTATCTGGAAATTTAGCAACAAAACTCATAGCCATGCCTGAAGCTTTTCGTTCGCAATTTGCATGATCTTGCAAAAAGCTATCAAAGTCATTCATTACAGTATCAATCCATTCCTGACTACTATCAACTTTTAAATCAATCCTTAACTTCATTTAGAAAATAATTTTACTATTTATCCTCCAATAATTGGAAACAATTTGAAACAATAATAATTTTAAATTCATTAAGCCACTAATAATTTAAAGAGAAATCTCAAAAAAAATGAAGCAATCCATAGCTGATATCCGAAAAGAATATACTGCACTCAGTTTAAGCGCATCCGAAGTGGACCCAAATCCTGTCAGTCAGTTTTTAAGTTGGTTCGATATGGCTCTAAAAGCCGAAATAATGGAGCCAAATGCTATGACACTATCAACTATCGATGGTAACAAACCCGCTTCTCGGATTGTGCTGCTAAAAGGCGTGGAAAATGAGGAGTTTGTATTTTACACTAACTACAAGAGCTCCAAGGGATTTCAAATGGACCAAAATCCAAATGTTTCATTGAATTTTTTCTGGCCAGAATTGGAAAGACAAGTTAGAATTGATGGCATGGTCCAAAAGGTCGATGTAGCTACAAGTGACGATTACTTTAATAGCCGTCCGCGAGGAAGTCAAATTGGAGCCTGGGTTTCTCCGCAAAGTGAAGTAATTGAAACGAGAGAAGTATTGGACAGTAGATTAAAAAAAGTTGAACTTAAATTCCAAGATAAAGTGGTTGAAAGACCCTCACATTGGGGTGGATACCGTGTGAAACCAAATATGATAGAATTTTGGCAAGGAAGACCAAGTAGATTGCATGATAGGATTCGATATACCATCTCTGATTCTAGGAATTGGAAGATTGATAGATTAGCGCCCTAAATGTCAGATTTATATTTTCAGCGATATGCCTATCATAAAAGGTTTGTAGTTCAACCGATAAAAGAAGAAACTTTTATTTGTGTAGTAATCCCGGTTTACAAAGAAAATGATCTTTTGCCAACCTTGGGGGCTTTAATTGAATGTGAAAAAACTCAGTTTCCGGTGGAAATTATTTTCGTTATTAACCACCCTGAAAATTCAAAGCCACAAGAAAAAGAAAAAAGTCTGCGCAGCGTTGTTCAGATTGAGGAGTTCGTAAAAAATCATAATAGCGAACTTACTTTTCACATTATCAAGGCCTATGATCTCCCTTCTAAAAAAGCCGGAGTTGGTCTAGCCAGAAAAATTGGAATGGATGAGGCGGCTTTCCGACTAAATTCAATCAATCAGGATGGGGTTATTCTATGCTTTGATGCAGACAGCCAATGTACTCCAAATTATTTAAGGGAAGTTGAAAAGCATTTCTTGGAATATTCAAATTGCAACGGGGCCTCTATTCATTATGAACATCCCTTATATTTGGAGAATGGGAAATTAAATGATGCGATTGTTCTCTACGAATTGCACTTAAGGTATTATATCCAAGCATTGAAATATACAGGCTATCCTTTTGCCTTTCATACCATTGGCTCCAGCATGGCCGTTAGATCCACTGTCTATCAAAAGCAAGGTGGAATGAACCAAAGAAAAGCCGGAGAGGATTTCTATTTTTTGCATAAAATTATTCCATTAGGAGATTTTCATAATATCTCCACAACCAAAGTGATTCCTTCAGCAAGAATATCGGATCGAGTGCCATTTGGAACTGGAAGAGCCATGAAGGAACACCAAGATCAAACCAAAGACTTAGAATTGAGCTATGATTTTGGTAGTTTTAGCGTGATAAAATCGTTTTTGGAAGAAATTGAACGAGAAACCACCGAAAATCTCCCCAATACCGTGATCAAATTTCTAAGGGAAAATAACTTTCTTTCAGAATTAGAAAAAATACAATCGCAATCCAAAAATGCGAATCATTTCAAAGAACGATTTTTTGAATGGTTTAATGGCTTTAAAATGTTGAAATTGGTTCATTTTCTAAGAGACAATTATTTTCCTGAAAAACCACTTATTTTAGATGCTAATCAGTTATTAAAAGAAATTGGCATTATACATCAAACGGAATTATCAGCCTTAGAATTACTTGAAAGGTACAGAAATTTAGATAAAGAATGCACCGGCTTCAAACAATAGTATGATAGAAAGAAAACGTTAATTTATATCAATCAGTCCTGCAAAGACCTAGCCCTCATTGATTCAAAATACTCTTCAAATCTACCTCTGAATAATTGATCGACTTTAAAGTTTTATTGTCTGACTTTCTATAAACCAAGAAAAAGTCCTCCTTTCTTTCATAGTAAGCATCCTGATTTTGTGAGATATAATGATTGACAGTCGCTTGAGCCTCTTCTTCAGAGCGACAAACTTTGCTCATATTAGATCTTTGGACTTCCTCAAATAGTGAGGCAAACCGCTCTCCCATTCCGAATTCTAAAATGGCTCCTGCCAAGACATATTGCAGATCACACAGAGCATCTGCTGCTTCAACCAAATCTTGATTTTTAACAGCTTCTTCTAGCTCTTGGAGTTCTTCTCTAAGCAAATTCAGTCGCAACTCAGCTCTGTTTTTAGAAGGAATTTGAGGCTCTGATAATATTGGATGATTAAATGTTTTATGGAATTTGGATACGGAATTAAGTGCTTCTGCTTCTTTCATTATTGTTTATTAATTATATGTCATGAAATAATAAATAGTGCAAAATAAATAATATAAACAACAATAAGTCACTAAATGATCTTTTCAAAATAATTACATAATCCAAAAGCCAAGAAAATCAACTACTTATTTAATTTGTTTTTACTTCCTTCTAAAAAACCTTTACTTTCAAGGTCATTTTCAATAATTGACAGTATTTTTTTTGCCATTTTCCTAGAGAAATAACGCACAGGTGCTAATAATAAAACAAATCTAAGAACTGCATTGCCACCAGAGATACCCAATCTCAAAATTTGCAGAACTGCTTTAATACGGCCTTTGATCTGTTTGTAATAGGCATTTGAAATATCATTCATTGTCAGCTTAGGAAATTTGGGCACTGAATACTTGTAAATTTCAGAATTGCTCACTTCGTCATCTAATATCATATTGATATCAGGAATTATAGGTAAATAGGTTTTATTATCAATAGTGATCAGAAATCTATCGATCATTTTTTTTGTCCAACCCCTGTGAATTGGATGAACCTTTTTACCCTTCTCATAAGGTACACTCAAAAATGCTCTTAGGAAATTGCGAGCATTATTCCGACCTAAATAAAAATCGTGGTGGCGGAATTTAATATCTAGAAAGCCGCCAAATGCGCCCAATGATGCAGAACATAAAGGATATTTATAGGAACCCAAACTTTTATTATTTTCCACTTTATGCTTTACAGGAAAAATAGTGCCCATATAAGCTTTATTGGAGAACTGCTCCACCATTTCCTTGCGTTTTATTTTAGATTGATCCCATAAGGTTCCGATTATGGATGAGCCTACGTCTACTAAATTCTCTGGATGCTCGTATTCGTCATCTGGTGAGATAGTGTCTGGAAATGGGTCGATCATTACCACACCTGCTTTTTGGTATTCATGTCGTGAAACAGGATCGTCCGAATTTTCCTCCTTTGACCAAACAAAATCTTCATTCACATTATCTTTAGTTCTATGTCGAAGAATTTCAAGCACTTCTCCATATGGCTCATTATTGATAGCCCCACCATCAACTGATGTTGTATGATATTGATTTAAGGTTTTCTGATCCCAGTCGATATCGCTATTTTCAATTTGGGGATTACTTTCACCAAATTTTCTAGATATGATTCTTGTTACGGCATTCTTTAAATATGCTGCACTAAAGTCTTGATTATTGAATTCACGGTATTGCAAACCTATCGGGAAAGCACCTGTAGCTTTGGCTGTCTTTTTTAACCTATTGATTGTATTTTGAGTATCAATATCTAATGTAAAATACTCCTTATTATCTTGAAAGCTACCATCAGGCAATTTAAAATGAGAAACCATAAAGTGTTCAAAGGAAGTATGATAAGGGGCATCTTGGAGTCCAGCATCATTAGTGTTATTGGGAAATTTTACTTTTAATGGTACTCCTCGATTCATTGTATGAGAAATGATCATTTCCAAATCAGGAGCTAAATAGTTTGGTCTGGAAGAATCTGTAACTACTGAGGGCATGCTGATGGCACGATTCGCTAGTTGATCTATAAATTGAGAATTTAGCAGAGAGGATACTTTACCGCCTTTTAAGTCGTTGGTAGATAAAGCAATGTCTAAAGTCTTCAATTTGTTGTCATCTAACATACTCACCCAACTATCATAAAGTATATTATTCTTGATACCTCTTGCATTATTTACATGTTCATCAGTTACAGGATTAATTGTATTCCTTAAACCATATAAAGCGGTCATGATTGTCGCCATCCCGCCCGCTGAAGTTCCACCCATTACTTCAATAACAACATTATGTTTAGGAACCTCTTCACTATTAACAGTTTCTAGTTCCCCTTTTTTCGCTTTTTCCCATTTATCCAGGACTTCGAATATGTAATCCATTACCCCAGCGGTATAACACCCACCTGAAACAGCTCCTGCCATTGTAAATCCCAAATGAAAAGTTTTTTGCTCGCTCATAATAGTTCTATTAATTGTTCTTTGGCTTAAATTGAATATTATATTCACTTTTTTCCCACGGCCTTTTAGATTTCAATGACATCATTTCAGCCACCCTGCCATCAAAGTAGTTGGGCTTAAGTCCAGGATATCCCTGTTGTTCAGCTCTAAATTTTCTAACAAAAGCACGCTGAGACACGGGCTCATGTTGTATTAAATGGAAAACGATCTCCGCTACTCGGGAGTCATCATTATTGAAATGTTCTATCCATTTAGACAAATCATGTTGCTTTTTACTTTTTTGCCTATCATAGTTCCAAACAGGCATAAAACCCGGTGGGCCGTAGTGATCTACTATACTTGAATCCGGGACATTGATGGTTGTCTGATTAGCAAATTCATATTGTTTAATATATTTGTCTGTTTCACTTGCTGACATGATGTCTGCCGTTGTAATGAAATCCATTCCTATACGCTTGCCATAAGGTAGATAATTTAGTGAACGAATCGCGCTTGGTAATATATCTGCATGCTGCATGCTGAGGTTCAAAAAAGCTTCATTATAACTCAAGACATCAAAATGTGAAGAAATGTGGTCTGGCCTGCCGAACACTTTTTGAAACTTCTCCAATTGCATTTGGAATTCATCCTTAACCTCCTTTAGGTACGGACTTCTTTGATAGCCGTCATGAATCAACCAAAAGGCTTTGAAAAACCCATGATTATTGACTATTGAATTTAAATTAGTAGCTAAAGGCTTGCCAGATGCTATCGTAAAGTGCAAGCCTACATGCACCTTATTTTTTAAACCATGCTGCTCGAGAAAATTTTGCAGTCTAAACAATCGATCTAATTTTCCAGCTTTATGTTTATTTACCAAAACCGCCACGGAATTGATCCAACCATTTTTAAGTGCATATTCTATACCAGTATCTATTTCATCATAAATACCATAATCGTCTGCAGTAGCTAAAATATACTTAGTTCGAATCATAGGGATTTCACTTGAAGCATGAAATCCACCACTCCATACCAAATTACCATTATCTAATACATACCATATATCATTTCCTTCCAGGGCTTGACCTTTAATGGCATGTCGTACTTGTAGAGTGCTACCTTTTTCAATAGTTGAATGCAAAGGAGCTGACTTTGTAGGCCTGCCAACTCTGACATTAGTTTTAAGTTTGGATAGAAGGGAATACATTAGCCTACTGCATTATTTGAAGAAGTGGAATTTGACAGATTCTTTCCCTCGGTTTTAGGTTTGATTGATGTCCTAAGGCGCACTATCTTATTGAGTAGATCATACCAAAAAGGAGCACCCAATGAAATAGCAAAGGCAGTTATTAAGTAACCAATTAAACTGATAAACCAATTTTCATCCCATCGATCGGTATTACCTAAGCCTAATCCATAGTTCAATTGACTTATTTCGGATTTGATGCTTTCATAATCAAAACTCGTGGTTTGACCATCCTGGGATTCATGATATTTTATCGCTTGGTTGGTAATAAAATTTAGCATTTCTTGATTTGTGCTTAAATCCTGTGCAATTCGAATGCTATTTACATTAAATCCAATGGCAATTAAGAGCCCGATCACAAACAATAGCAAGCCCATTTTCTTTTTATACCATCCAGAAATCCTTTCCATATATTCATCATACCATCCAGCAATTTCACTCTTCATGTCCCCAATACTATGAGAGGAATTTTCCCAAATATTTTTTAAAAAGCCTTGAGCATCTGTAGAAAGCCTCACCAGGTTTTCACCCGTCACCTGTTGATGATCCACTTTCCATTGTCGAATCTTTCGTTCTTGTTGATCTATCAGGTATTTTATTTCTGCATGCATACCATTACCCGTAGCTTTGTGGTTATATGATGAATACAATTCATTTAAAACACCTAATTCATGGGTGAGGTATTGCAAATTAGCTTCAATTTCAGCGAGATCGGAAGAATGACCACTACCTAGTAGATTATGAATATTTTCAGTAGCACTTTTATTTGGCCCATGTGATAATAGTTGTACTAATACATCACTGAAAGCCTGAGACGTGATATAGGAAGGAGAAGAGTGGAAACTATTTTTACCCATATTTCTGATTGTAGATTGCTGATAAAAAAGTTTATGAAGACCTTCCTTTTTATTAGAGAAACCTTTAAAGGCATTTTTCATAGAAAGCAGAAATGATTGAAACTTATTTGGAGGGGGATATTCATCGGGCCTTCCATTTAAAATATTTCTAATGCCAGTACTAAGATTTCTCGCTCTTAATCCACAGAATGAGGCTATTGTTTCTACTATGATCGAGGCAAGCAAGCTGTACAATAAATACAGAAAAACTAAACTAATGCAAATATCAAGTATCAAAAGACCTGTCATAATAATTCAATTTGAATAAATATGACTACAAGTTCCTCCTAAAAACACTCAATATCAATACCCAAGCTTGGTCATTTTTACACTACATCAAAAGCTAACGCATAATTATAAATTTCAGTAATATTATGAGTTTCAAGCTTTCTATTGATGTTTTTTCGATGCTGTTCAACTGTATTCCGACTAATACATAATTTATCGGCTATTTGTGGATTATTATGATTGTTTACCACTAATTCAAAAATCTCTAATTCCCGAGTAGTTAAAGAATTAAACTTTTTAAGATTTTGAACTTTAAAATCCTCTTGTTTAACGATCCGATTAAGTTTATGGAGAGAATAAGATTTATCTAAAAGTATTTTTGTTGGTTTTGGCTCATAGGAGGACATGATGGAATAATTTGGTTGTAATACTAATTGCTGTTAAAAGTAAACAGATTCTATAAAATAATCAATACCTATATTTTGGTATATTTTTAATTTACTAAAGGAAATTCAACTTTAAAAACAGCCCCTTTTCCACTAGGATTTCTTTCATACCATACTTTTCCATTACTTAATTCAACATATCGTTTCACTAAGGACAAGCCTAATCCAGTAGAACTTTCGCCTGCTGTGGGCCGAGCACTGAGTTTTGAGAACTGCTTAAACAATTTATCCTTTTCACCTGGATGGATACCGGGCCCCTCATCCGCAACACTTATTAGCAATTGGTTATCGTCATTATAGACACCAACTTCAATATTTTTCCCTCCCTCAGAAAACTTAATTGCATTTGACAAGAGATTTTCAAAAATTAGATGAATATAGGTTTGATCACCCTCTATTACAGTTTTCTTTGCTTCAACAATTAGATCAATGTTTATGTCCTTCTTATTAGCTAATTCTTGCATATTCATTACCAATTGATGTAATAGAGTAAAAACATCAAAGCTAGAAACATTAACTTTGTCATTACCATGCTCAGATTTATCCATTTCCAAGACTCTATTAACTAAATTTTCAGCATTATTAGAAGTTTGAAATAATAGCTTCTTTATTTCTTGTTTACGCTCCTCATCTTCTTCCATATCCAATAGTTTTATTAAGCCTTGGATATTCTTCAGAGGACTTCTGACATCATGTGCCAAAATTCTTATCACATAGTTTTTATGATCTATTAAGGTGGCAAGTTCTTCCTTTTGAGTAGCAATTGTCCTTTTTTGCTCCATCAAAGTATTGTTTTGATTAGCTAATTGATTAATGGCTGAGGTTTGCGTGGATTGGAAAATATAAGCTATAACAAAAATGATGAGCAACAATCCCGGTTGGACCAAGGTTATCCATAAATCCCGATCAGGCGAGTTAAATTGATTTGGTAATTCAAAACCTGATATTTCTAGTAGCCCTATTCCTACCATTATCAAGAAGCTAACAGATCCCCAAATCAATGCAGAAGACCTATTTACCACCAGTAGCGCCAAAACCGGAATGGAAATTATCCATGGATATATAGCGGAATTAATACCTCCTGACGTAATAGCGAGTACAATAACTGCAATGGCACCAACAAATACATACAAATTTCCTATTGTATTAACTGAAAGCCTAGTTCTGAATAAAAAGGGTAAGAGTAAAAAGCCTATGACATTAAATGCCATTAACTTAACACCCATATCAAAATTAAATAATAGGCTTAGTAAAAAATAGCTTCCAGAAAACGGGCTTGTCAAAAGTGATGCTTTTATCAGTAGTCTGGTTTTTCTAAGACTGACCTTATTTACTTTTCTATCCTCTGTTATAAAGAATTCTATTAGCCCCTCTATTTTCATCTAGTTAACAGCATTTGTACGTACAACATAATTTAATACTCAGCAAATTAGTGGAATTTAATCAGCAATAAATTAAAAACTGTCTAAACATTTTTACGATTCGATCAATAGCTATATTCTTTCTTTAAGTCGTAATGGATTCAGAATCTTCCTGCTGAACTAAGAACTTCTGGATGACTTTATCGATTAAAAAAAGTATGAGTCACGTAAAATTTAAATTCAGTAAAATCAGGAAAGAAATTACAGTCTCCACAGCTAGAAGTGGTGGCGCTGGGGGGCAGCATGTAAATAAGGTCGAGACAAAGGTAATATTACGGTTTAATGTAAATGAATCGCAAATATTATCCGATTTTGAAAGAGACACAATCTGTAAAGCGCTCACCAATAAACTAAGTAAGTCTGGCGATCTACTAATAACAGCGGAGAATCACTCCTCACAAATAAAAAATAAGGAATTGGCCTACAAAAAAATGGAAAGAACCTTGTCCAAAGCCTTTGTAAAACCAAAAATCAGAAAGAAAACGAAACCAACTAAGGCTTCTCAGAAAAAACGCTTACAAAAGAAAAAAATTCAAGGTGAGAAAAAGAAAATGCGTAAAAATCCAATGAAGGAATAGTTTACCAGCCCCAAGTGCCTTTGGCTCCTTTAAACGGTCCCACAATTTTGGATGTAATCCATCCTCCATAGAAATCTCCTTCCTGAGCCTGAACTTTTTCGTTCCCTACATAGCAAGCGTCCATTTTATGAGCATAAACTGCTATATGGCCCTGCAATACTTTGAATACACCTTTCGGTGTTGGATATCCCCAAGCAGCATTTGATACCAATCGGTTCCTATTTCTAATGTCGTAGTAAAACGCAATTCCTTTAAATTCGCAAGCAGTACTAAATACTCCCTCTACTAGAGTCTCTTTTTTGAATGAAGAGATAGGTAAATAGTAGGTAGGTGGATGGCTGGTTTCCAAGACTCTATAGGATTGATTTGTATCTGCTATCACTTCCTGATTAAATACAATTCTTAAATGCTGTGTTACTGCTTCTACTACTGGTGGTCGTGGATAATCCCAAACTGATTCCTGACCTACCTTGGGTTTAATCTTTTTCATTTTGATGTTAATTAAGGTACTAAAAAGGAGGCTTTATCAGCTTCAAAATCGAATTGTGCTCTAATGTGCCCTTCCGAATTCAATTGAAGGATTTCAGCCTGAGCAACTTCCAGTCTGATTACAGCAAAATATTTATCATCAATATCTGCTTTCATTTGAAGGGCGTTTTGTAATGAATTCATTTTCAGTCCAGGTCTGAATTCCGTATTGTAGGATTCTTTTCCTCCATTCATGGAGTTCCAGTGGCCATCTGCAATTTCATCTTGATGGTGAATATATGCCTTAGCTCTTAATTTAATCTGAAATCTTCTTTGTTTATCATAAGCCAAAACACTTACCAGATTGTTTTCTGTTATTTCACTAATTTTTTTTGATCGGTAGTCTGTATAAATATATAATTCTTTACTTCCCGTCTTAAATTTCCTTAAAACCACATATCTAGAATTGGGAAATCCATCTGTTACGGTATTAAGAGTGAGGAAGCGAAAGGCGGAGTGCTTGTCATTCCCTGCTCTATTGAGCACCTGTACAAGTACCGTCTTAATTTCCTCAAGATTGATTCCAGGCTTAATCAAACTCATTTAAGTAGCTTTTTTATCCCCTGATTCATTTTTTTTCCAAATCTCTTCCAAAAAATGTTTTGGCTCCATGACCAGATATTAAAGAATCCGTTGTGGACAAAACAGCTAAGTTGAACCCTAACAATTCTCTTATCTCCTTTATCATCCGTCCAAAACTCAAGTCGGAATGGTCTTACTAATCGAAATGAAAGCGCATAGCTACCGTAAAAGTATTCAAGATCTCTGTAATGCGGAGTAATTTCTCCAATTTTTCCTGCCAGCGATAAACCTGGCCCGTGATGATTGTTCAAAACACCCGTAACAAAATCATGAGCTTGGTCTGCGCTTCTCAGGAATTCAACCTTAAATGGCCAAACTTGTGATTTAATAAAAGTGTTTGGATTATTTAGCCATTTCCAAATCTGCTCTTCTGAATATTTACTTTCATATTCCTTAGTAAAAAGATGAGCTTTAAATCCCTTCGGCTTTATATTTGTTGTTTTTTCAATATCCATGACAAATTTTTATTGATAACTCTAGAAAGACACAATTGTTGATATTTTTTGAATAGCATATCTAAAATATAACTTTTCCATTATCAAGACTGTCAAACTAAACCCTATATAATTCAAAATCACTTTCCCAATTGCAATCGAAACCGCAATCGTTTTCGGAATTTTTGTTCGTAAAATCCTTTTATTTTATATTTTAAATAAGGTAATTAAGCTTTCAACCAAATAATATATTTTATGAAACGATTAATTGCACAACGATTTATTGCATTATTACTGATGGTAATAATTGCATCCTGCTCTGATGAAAATAAGCTTGAAGAGCAGCGAAAGCACTCGAACAAAAAAGCGACCGATCCATTTTCAGACGTCACCAGAAATGATGGCAATAGCAATCAAAGAAATCCTGGACCTGGGGGTGGCATCATTATGCAGGCTTTCTACTGGGATGTGCCAGCAGGCGGAACTTGGTATCAAACCATTGAAAGTAAAATCGCAGATTGGGATGCAGCAGGTGTCAGTGCCATTTGGCTCCCTCCTGTTTCAAAAGCTATGAATGGCGGATATTCGATGGGATATGATCCTTTTGATTACTTCGACTTCGGTGATTATAATCAACAAGGTTCTGTGGAAACTCGTTTTGGATCTCGATCTGAATTGGAGAGTTTAATCAATACTGCACATCAATTTGATATTGATGTCTATGCCGATATAGTCCTAAACCACAATAGCGGAGGTGATTTAGAATCCAATCCATATACTGGAACAGATACTTATACAGATTTCAATCCAGCTTCCGGTAAATTCTATAGATCTGCAAGTGATTTTCATCCCAATGCTATTGTAGGAAGTGATGAAGGTGTCTTCGGTGGCTTTCCAGATTTAAGTCACTCTAACACATATGTACAAGATTGGCTATGGAATAGAAGCGATGGAGTAGGAAAATATTACAGAGACGAATTAGGTTTCGATGGTTGGAGATTTGACTATGTAAAAGGTTTTGGAGGCTGGGTAGTCCGTGAATGGATGAATAACGTAGGCGGTTTTGCCGTAGGTGAATATTGGGATGGCAATGCACAACTGCTTCAAGATTGGGTCAACAGTACCAATAGAACCTCTTCCGCATTCGATTTTGCATGCTACTATAGAATGGATGAAGCTTTTGATGGAAATGATTTAACAAAATTACAAGGCGATATGCTTTGGAAAAGGGATGCTGCGAAAGCGGTGACATTCGTAACCAATCATGATACAGATGAGATCTGGGATAAAATGCATGCATATGCCTATATCTTTACCCACGAAGGTTATCCTACTCTTTTCTATCAAGATTATGAGGAATGGCTAGATCAAAACAAATTGGATAACTTAATGTGGATTCATAGAAATTTAGCGACTGGCGGAACTAATATTTTATATGCTGATAATGATGAGTATGTTGCCAGAAGAAATGGTAATCCTGGTATTGTGGTTTATCTAAATGATTCCAATCAGTGGCTTGAGCGTTGGGTGCCGACTAACTGGGGTAATGCTGTCATCAAAGATTATACAGGGAATTCCAATTGGGAGCCAACTACACAAAATGACCAATGGGTAAAAATTCAATGTCCGCCAAATAGTTATACAGTTTGGTCTTTGAAATAATTTTATTTTAGCTGTTAGAAAGTCATCCAAAGTGAATTGGGTGGCTTTTTTCATTTCAGCTCTCAGCCCATTTAAAATGACAATTATATATCACCTGTTTCCTTTGAAATTGATATAATTATTATTTAAGATATATAGGTCTAACAAAGCTTTGGGACGAGCAAAAAATTCTCTGATAGTCACTTGAGTGGAGGAATAGACTGGGACTTCTGCTGCTGGAAAGGCAATAGCATCCATTTCATAATACTGACTGATATAAAGGGCTCTAAAGGCGTGGAATTCTTGTGTAATAATCGTAACATCATTATGATGAAATACTTCTTTGCACCGAGCTACACTTTCTATGGTTCGTAGGCCAGCAGTATCAATGGAAATAACCCTTTCAGGAACACCTTTCTCCATTAAAGCTTTTTTCATATCACTAGGCTCGTTATAGTATCTAGTTCTATTATCCCCACTGAGCAATAACCCTTTTACTTTACCCTTATGATACAGTTGAGCTGCTGCCTCCATCCTATTATCAAAAAAACTATTGGCTTCACCTTTCACATTTCTCTTGCTAGTCCCCAGAACTAAAGCCATTTCCTTGATTGGTATGCTATCAACATCCTCATATATATAATCGCTAGTTTTTGAAATAATGAAAACATTGGAGAATATGGCAAATACAATTGCGGATATTAAAAGGAATAAGCCAAGGCGAATAGAAAATTTTATCATTACAATTTATCAGGTTCAAAAGCCTTAACGAAGAATCTTTCATAATCGTCAGGTCTGGCCATACATTTTTTATACCATTGCAAACGGTAATCGGCCTTGGTTTGATCGTCAAATTGCCAATTTTCTACAAGAGATCTTATTTTACTGATTAAGCTGTAAAATATAATGCCGGATGCTACTGAAACATTATAGCTTTCAGTGAAACCATGCATTGGCAGACGAACAAAATCATCTGCCATTGCTTTTGATTCTTCGCTTACCCCATCTCTCTCATTTCCCATTACCACTGCAAAAGGCTGAGTTAAATGCAAGTCCTCTGGAGAACAAGCATTTCCATTTGGACTAGTAACTACGATTTTATAGCCTTTTGATTTTAAGTCACTCAGCACATCTTTCGTAGGCGTTTTACTTTCGGGATACTGGTGGACATCCACCCATTTAATTGCCCCTCTGCTGACTCCTCTACCTAATTTGAATGCATTTTCATTTTCTATTATATGGTAGTGCTGAATTCCCAAACATTCTCCAGATCTAATAATCGCATTGGCATTATGTGGATCCCTTATATCTTCCAAAACTACTCTCATAAATTCGGTTCTATTTTCAAGAACGGATTCAATAAAGCCTTTTCGTTCTTCGGAGAGAAATTCCCCAAATTTTTGAGTGAGAAAATGATTTAATTCAACGTCCATTTTCGATTAAAACAAGCCTAATTGCTCTTTATCATCATCTACATCAAATTCAATGGAGTCACCTGATTTAAACTCCTTAGGCTTTTCTTCTTTTTTGCTTTCCAATAATTTTACTTTTGTAACATCATATTGAGAAAGTTTATTTCCTATTGCTTTCCAGCCTTTAACGTCAATAAGCATGTCAAAATCATAAATTGCTGATTCTTTTTCCCTGCCTTTACCTTTCCTGAATTCAATTTCAAGCTGAGGATCCTTGTCTGTAGTCACCAAAGTGAGGACGGACTTTTTATGTTCCGAAATAAAAACAAATGCTTTATTCAGAGTTCGCGTTTCAATCTGGAAACGCTTCACATAATAGTTTTTAGAAGCCCCATCATAATAAACGCTTGCTATCACTTTATTAGGATCAAATTTCTCTATTAGTAAGACCTTGTCCCCATCAAAACGATTGGTCAACTCATAATTGCTTAGTTCATATGACCCATCTTTGTTTATAACCAATATATTATCGTCACCATGGAAGGAACCGATCATCTGTCCTCTTTCATCAGTATTGAGTTTACCTACTGACTGATCATAATAGATCTTCAGGCCACCAAAACTACTTTCTCCAAGCAATTTAAATTCAATCTTCTTAACAGGATATTTAGTCAGAATATTACCTCCAGCTCCTCTGCCCTTAATTTCCAATTCAGCAAAATCAAAATCAAATACTTTTACTCTCGCCCTGCAAGAATTCGATAATTTAACATTAATCACCTCTGATTCTCCATTTGGACGAGCTTCCAAATACAATACCTTTGAGCCTTTTGCACCCTTAGAAACATCATAATCCCGATCCCTGGTAACCGATAAAACCTGAAATCTCTTCACCATTGTTCGACCGGTCTTCCCGTCTAAATAAGCTGCGTTATAAACCCTGCGTTCATCATTCTTTCTAAAAATATCAACATGTATAATGTCTTTCCCAACGAACACCTTTTCATCAATTCTAACTACTTTGTAAGTCCCGTCCCTTTTAAATGCAATTACATCATCCAAATCAGAGCAATCAGTCACGAACTCATCCTTCTTCATACCGTAGCCAATGAAGCCTTCCGCACGATTAACATAAAGTTTCTGATTATTGGCCGCAACCGTATGAGCCTGGATATTATCAAAACTCTTTATCTCTGTTTTACGCTCTTTGCCTTTTCCATACTTCTCTAATAATCCTTTATAATATGCTATGGCATATTCGGTTAGATGTTGCAGGTGATGTTCCACTTCTTTCAACTCCTCTTCCAATTTGCGCATCAATTCATCCGCCTTGAATTTATCAAATTTGGAAATTCTCTTAATCTTAATTTCCGTTAATCGGATGATGTCCTCTTGCGTTATGTCTCTGTAAAATTGAGGTTTGAATGGCTCTAATCCCTTATCAATAGTCTCAAGAACCGCTTCCCAAGTTTCGCATTCCTCAATATTTCTATAAATCCTGTTTTCTATGAATATCTTTTCTAAGGAAGAAAATAGGATTTTCTCCATTAGCTCTCCTTTCCTGATCTCCAGTTCACGCTCCAATAGATTAAGCGTATCATCCACATTCTTTTTCAGAATCTCATTGACAGGCAAGAAATGAGGTTTATCCTCAATGATAACACATGCATTAGGAGAAATGGAGACTTCACAGTCTGTGAAGGCATAAAGTGCATCGATAGTGATGTCCGGTGATTGACCAGCAGCTAATTGAACCTCAATTTCCACATCTTTAGCCGTGTTATCTACTACTTTTTTGACCTTAATCTTTCCTTTATCATTAGCTTTGATGATAGATTCAATTAAACCAGTTGTGGTTGTGCCAAAAGGAATGTTTTTGATTAAAAGTGTTCGCTTCTCTCCTTCCTCTATTTTAGCTCTAACTCTGATTTTACCACCTCTTAAACCTTGGTTGTATTCCGAAAAATCGGCCATTCCACCAGTCGGGAAGTCCGGATAAAATTCTACTTTTTTATTCTTTAAAACATCAATACAAGCATTGATTAATTCACAGAAGTTATGGGGGAGTATTTTGGTAGAAAGACCGACTGCAATCCCTTCAACACCTTGAGCTAATAATAGTGGGAATTTTACTGGTAATGTAACCGGTTCTTTTTTTCGTCCATCGTAGGATAACTGCCATTCTGTAGTTTGAGGATTGAAAACTACATCTAGTGCAAATTTTGAGAGTCGCGCCTCAATATATCTGGGGGCAGCAGAACTATCTCCTGTTCTAATATCGCCCCAGTTCCCTTGGGTTTCAATTAGAATATCCTTCTGACCCATATTTACAATAGCATCGCCTATAGAAGCATCACCATGTGGATGATATTGCATAGTTTGTCCAATGATGTTCGCTACTTTATTAAAACGCCCATCATCCATTTCCTTCATGGCATGCATGATACGTCTCTGGACAGGCTTAAAACCGTCTTCATTAGCAGGTACAGCTCGCTCAAGGATTACGTAAGATGCATAATCTAAAAACCAGTTTTCATACATACCTGAAACTGGAATCACATTGTGTAATTTATCTTTATCCTCTCCGTTTTGGTTGTTATTAGGTTCTATATTCTCGTTATTTTCTTCCATTTGAATTGATCAAAGACGATATTTTTTGTTCCGTGACAAACTGAATTATTGAAGAACTGAACTTCAACAATTGTACAACAAATTAAGCTTCGGCTAATTCTTCCTCTAAATCCTTCTCCACCCTTAATTTATCAATAATAAACTGTTGTCTCTCCATGGTATTTGTTCCCATATAGAAAGTCAACAGGTCTTTTATTTTTGTTTGGTTATTTAAGATAATCGGATCCAATTTGATGTTCTCATTGATAAACTCACCAAATTCCTCTGGAGATATCTCTCCTAAACCTTTAAATCGAGTGATCTCTGCCGCTTTTCCGATTTTCTCTATTGCTCTTCTTCTTTCTTCATCAGAATAGCAGTAAATCGTTTCCTTTTTATTTCTTACTCTAAACAAAGGTGTATCTAAAATATACAAATGACCATCACGCACTAAATCTGGGAAAAACTGCAAAAAGAAAGTCATTAAAAGTAAACGAATATGCATTCCATCAACATCGGCATCAGTGGCAATAATCACTTTTCTATATCTAAGCCCTTCCAATCCTTCTTCTATATTCAATGCATGTTGCAAAAGGTTAAATTCCTCATTTTCATACACTAATTTCTTGGTTTTACCATAGCAATTTAATGGCTTGCCTCTAAGACTAAAAACAGCTTGAGTCTGGACATCTCGCGATTTAGTGATAGAACCAGAGGCAGAATCTCCCTCGGTGATGAAAATCATCGTATCATCTTTTCTATCATGTTTATTATCATCATAATGAACTCGACAGTCACGTAGTTTTTTATTGTGAAGGTTGGCCTTCTTAGCACGTTCGTTGGCGAGCTTTTTTATTCCAGCCATGTCCTTACGTTCCCGCTCAGATTGCATGATTCTCTTCTGAAGGGCCTCAGCAGTCTTAGGATTTCTATGCAAGTAATCGTCTAATGCTTTCTTGACGAAATCATTAATGAATGTACGCATTGTAGGTCCATCTGGCGCCACATTTTGAGAACCTAATTTAGTTTTGGTTTGAGATTCAAAAACTGGCTCTTGAACTCGGACAGCCACGGCAGCTACTACTGCTTGCCTGATATCTGATGGATCATAATTCTTTCCGTAAAAATCACGAACAGTTTTCACAATAGCCTCCTTAAAAGCAACTAAATGCGTTCCTCCTTGTGTAGTATTTTGGCCATTTACAAAAGAATAATACTCTTCTCCATACTGATTGGCGTGAGTCATAGCCATTTCAATATCTTCTCCTTTCAAATGAATGATTGGGTATCGATTAGTTTCTTCGTCAGATTTTCTATCCAATAAATCCTTTAAGCCATTTGCTGAATGAAACTTCTCACCATTAAAATTAATGGTTAAACCAGAGTTAAGAAAAGCATAATTCCACATCTGTTCTTCCAAGAAACCAGGAATAAAATGATAATTTTTAAATACTGTTTCATCTGGCTCAAAGGCAATCAAAGTACCATTCCTGCCGCTCGAACTGCTTACATTCGCATCATTCTCAATAACTCCCCTCTTAAATTCAGCAATCTTTGTTTGGCCTTCCCTGAAAGCTTGCACTTTAAAATAATTAGATAAGGCATTGACTGCTTTAGTACCAACTCCATTCAGACCAACGGACTTTTGGAATGCTCCTGTATCATATTTACCTCCGGTGTTGATCTTGGAGACGCAATCTACCACTTTTCCGAGCGGGATGCCTCTGCCATAATCTCTCACCTCTACTCTCTGATCGGTTATCTTAATTTCTATTGTTTTTCCAAACCCCATCATATGTTCATCAATGGAGTTATCAATCACTTCTTTAACCAAAACGTATATTCCGTCATCAGGAGATGAACCATCACCTAATTTACCAATATACATTCCAGGACGCATACGTATATGTTCCCGCCAATCCAGTGATTTTATACTGTCCTCATCATATTGAAATTCCGCCATCGTATTTATGGATTGAAAAGTTTATGCTTACTCAAATTTTAAAATTACAAAGCTTTTTCTAATTGTAAAGCTTTTTGATTTCCAGACCAATTGATTTTAGGTATGACAAAGCACCTAAACAGATAAAGCCTTACATAAAGCAAAGCCAATAAAATATTTGAATATGAGATGTTTAAACTGATCTTTAAATCAATCTAACCATCATGAAAAATATTTGAAAAAAATTATTTATTTCTTCTTAAGATGAACGGCAACCAAAGTACCCAGAAGAAAATAAGCAAAAGACTCCCAATTAATAAAGGCAAGTACCCAGTTTGGGTTAAACCATCTTCATTGTTTACGAAAATAAATACAGTAAGCAAACTTGCAAAAAATAAATTAAACGCACCTGCCAAGCTTCTTGCCCATGAGGCTAAAGTATTTCTAGCTTTTTCCTGCTTAAAATAGAAATTAGAGCCTATCGGTTGACTATTTATCACTACAGCTAGGGCAACACAGATAAGTACAATTACAGTAGGAATTATTAATCCTGAATAAAACAATGTATTGTTGCTGAATTGAATTTGATTATCTAATACCTTGATTTTCACACTAGATAACTCAGCAAAATATGCATAAGTATAAAATAAAACCGCTAAATAGGCTAAGCTAGTCCCAATCAAAAAAGCTCTTGAAATCCTTTCCATATTAATTATTTATTGGCAAAATTAATCGGATTCATGAGTATTTCAGCATTTTTTCGAGGAAGTTTTTATTCAAAATGTTATATTTCGCAACGAAGCAATTTTTATTATTGTTTTAGGTATAAATTAACTAAAATGGATTTTAACCCAATCATATTATCAATCCCTATCTATTTTGCCCTCATTGGGATTGAATTACTCATTCAAGCAGTGAAAAGGTATAGAATTTATAGGCTAAATGATGCAATTACCAACATTAGCTGTGGAATAACCCAGCAAGTCACAGGCATCTTTTTCAAAGTACTTAGTGTAGCAGCTTATCAATGGGTATTCGAAAATTTTGCATTATTCTCTATTGCCCCAACCTGGTATAATTTGATATTACTGTTTATTCTGGCTGATTTCTTTTATTATTGGGCCCATCGGAAAAGTCACGAAATCAATTTGTTCTGGGGTGGGCATGTAGTACATCACCAAAGCGAAGATTACAACTTCTCTGTGGCTTTAAGGCAAGGTTCTTTCCAAATTATCTGGACATTTTTCTTCTATTTTCCATTAGCCATACTTGGTTTTGACACTTTAAGTTTTGTATTAATGTCTGGCTTGGTAACCGTTTATCAATTTTGGATTCATACTGAAACCATAAGGAAGATGGGAGTTTTTGAATTAATTTTCAACACACCTTCTCACCACCGAGTCCATCATGGTAGAAATCCCAAGTACATTGATAAAAATCATGCAGGAGTTTTTATTATTTGGGATAAAATGTTTGGGACTTTTCAAAAAGAGGAGGAAAAGCCTACGTATGGAATAACAAAGCAAACTGCAAGTTGGAATCCTGTTTGGGTAAATTTACAGCACTATGTAGAGATGAGTAAAGGTATCAGGCAAATGAAAGGAATAAAAAATAAACTTAAATATATTTTTTACAAACCTGGTTGGCGGCCCAAAGAAATGGGTGGTCAAATGCCGATTCCTGCAGTTGATCCTGAACATGATCAAAAGTTTGATAAGCAAGCATCTGGTGCATTTAGTCTATACGTTTTAGTTCAATACATCATTATTTTGGGTGGCACTGCCCTATTCCTCTTTACTGCTGACAATTTTAATACTTGGGAGCAAATATTAGCCGTTGCGTTAATTATTTTAGGAGTTACAAGTTTGGGCGTAGTCCTTGAGGAAAAAAAGTATTCCTTCGCTTTAGAAATATTTAGAGTATTACTTACGCCAATAGTAATCGTATTTGTCCTTCTTCCTGTAATAGGGAAGGCAATAATGATAGCAATATTAGCTTATGGACTACTTTCATTTGCCTCATTAATATTTATAAAGAAATCATATTCAACTGTCGAACAACCTACTTCAAAAACAATTTTATGAACTTAAGTCGCATAATCGCATTTGCTGTTTTACTTTTTATAGTTGCATGTGGAAAATTACCTGAACTAAAAAATATAGACCTCAAAAATTGGAAAGATGATAAGGACGGCTGTCTAGAATATAGAATTGAAGTGATCAGCGATTTGCTTGATCAAAAAGAAGAATTGAAAGGACTGTCACAAAATGAAGTGATTGACTTATTAGGTGCTGCTGACAAGCATCAACTATATGAAAGAAGCCAGAAATTTTTTATCTATTATTTAGAGCCTAACGAAAATTGTGCAAAATACTCGGAAGGTTATGTAAAAGCTTTATATATTCGTTTTAATTCATTAGATCAAGCAGTTGATTTTAATGTTCAAGAAGTGAAATAAAACATAAATTGATTTTTTAAACTCAACAATAACAGTTTATCATGGCAAATTGGAGAAGAAAATTGTACAACTGGAAAATTAGAAATTTAGCCTACTCAATGGGCTTTGGCATTATACTTCTAGTTTGTGCTATTTATTTGGTGATATCTAAAACGGGAGTAGATCACCAAAGTATCTTAAGAACAAAAACCCTGGCCAATTTAGATAATATCAGCCTACCCTTAGCACCTCAATATATAGCTGAGAACAAAGAAAATATTGGGTCCAACATTAGAGCCATAGAAAAAATCTTGTTTGCCTATTCAAAAGGAGGTCAATTGGGCCAAGAAGAAACAGAAGTGAAAATTCAAGCTGAAGTAAAGTCTGCAGTTGACGATTTGATAAAATATTGGAACCCTTTAAAAAAAGAACTTTATAAAATTCAAGATGGTGAAAACTCTATTGAAGGGGCTCGATCGGAATTGGAAAAAAAATATGCTGCATTTCTAAAAGAGCAGCAAAAACTTAAAAAGGTAGTAGAAAAAGTAAACAGTGAAGAAGAAAAAGATAAAGCTTTCTACACTATTCTTTTATTTATTTACATTTTATTATTGAGCTCCTTTATTTACTGGATAATAAAATATTTGATTCTCAATCCCATTTATAAAATATCGCTGTCTGCGAGAGAATTAGCAAAAGGAAATTTAACTGAAAAAATAAATTACAATAGCAAAAATGAGTTAGGATACATTGCCCAGAACATTAATTCAATGGCTGAAATCCTAGAAAACGCAACTGATTTCACCACACAAATAGGTGAAGGAAAACTAGATGCAAAATATCATGGATTAGCTGAAGACCACGACAATTCTTTAGCTACCTCTCTACTGCAAATGCGAGAGAAAATGCAAGAATCAGCAAAAGCAGAGAAAGAACGAAGTTGGGTGAATGAAGGCCTTGCAAAATTTGCTGATATTTTGAGAAATAATAATGACAATATAGAAGAGCTATCCTACCAAATCATCTCCAATTTGGTGAAATTTATGGAAGCCAATCAAGGCGCACTGTTTGTTTTAACGGAGCCAGATGATGAAAATGAGGAACCTAAAATCGTTTTGGAATCAGCCTACGCATATCAGAGAAGGAAGAGAATTAAACAAGAAATTTCAATTGGTGAAGGATTAGTAGGACAATCTGTGCAAGAAGGTGATAAGCTATACCTAACTGAGGTCCCTGAAGATTATATCGAAATTAAATCTGGTTTGGGGGAAACTCTTCCACGCTGTGTTTTAATTGTACCATTAAAAATCAATGACGTTACCAAGGGAGTAGTTGAAATAGCCTCAATACAGCAAATCCCTCCCTATAAAATTGATTTCGTTGAAAAATTAGGTGAAAATATTGCTTCCACCATTGCCAATACCAAAACCAATGAACGTACCAAAAAGCTCTTGATGGAATCTCAAGAGATGACAGAACAAATGCGTTCGCAAGAAGAGGAAATGCGTCAGAACATGGAAGAAATGGAAGCAACGCAAGAAGAAATGGGCAGAGCTCAGACCGAAATGGCGGAAAAAGAGGCTAATCTGAATGCATTAATAAATAATACTACTGATTCCATAATCCTTATTGACTCTGATTATAAAATCATTTTGATGAATGACGTGATTAAAAACAGATACAAAGGGACCCAATACGAACAAATGAAAGAAGGTAGCAATGCCCTTGACATGCTTGGAGAGGTGAGAAATGAATGGAAAGCATACTATGACAGGGTTTTCAAAGGCGAATTTCTTTCCTTCACTATCAAAAGTAGTGTGCAAGGTGAGGATTCCTATCGTCATTATGACATCCACCCTATCAAACAGAAAGATGGTACAATAACTGGTGCATCTGTATTCTCGCGTGATATTACCAAAGAGAAACAATTGGAAATGCAACGTGAAGAAAATGCTGAAAAATTAGCGCAACGGGAATTTGTATTAAATGGTATGATCAATAATACAGATGACACTTTCTTTGCGATCAATACCAATTATGAAATTCTTGTAGTTAATGAGGTCTTAAAAAACAGATTTAAAGAATCAGGAGTCGAATTGAAGGCTGGTTTAAGCATTTTAAGTATTTTGCCCAAAGAACAACTTGAAAAATGGAAAGCCCGCTACGACAAAGCTCTTGCAGGTGAAAAATTGAGAATTGAGGAAATTAGGGAATTAAAAACTGGTAATCTAACCATTGAAACTCGATGTGAACCTATTTATAATGATGAAGGTGCAGTGATTGGCGTCTCAACTGTTTCAAGAGATATTACAGAACTCAAAAAAGCGCAAGAAGCAAAAGAAAATCTTCAAAAAGAGTTAGATAAGATAAAAAGTAAAAAATAATCAGCTGCAGATAGATTTTGAGTATACGATACGTGATCGTATATTTTCAGTTGTAATCAAATTACTATAAATTATGAAAGTAACTGCCATAATTCCAGACGAGCTGATCAATAAAGTAAAGTTAAAAAGTGGTGGCAAAAACATCACTGAAAGCTTGATTATAGCTCTCACGGAGTATCTTAAGGAAAAGAACGTTGATGACCTTATTGATCAAGTCAATGAAAAACCTTTGGTTTGGAATGATCAGTACACGGCAGATGGAATACGTAAAATAAATAGAAGCAGATGATTTTAGTGGATACTTCCGTTTGGATTGAATATTTGAAAGGAAACGAACACTATAGAAATATCTTACCCAAATATTTAATAGAAAAACATGTAATAGCCATTAGTGCTGTTTTTGGAGAACTACTCCAAGGAGTCAAGAACTCAAGGGAACATAAGATCATCATGGGCTTCTGGGAAAGTTTACCTAAAATAAATGAAGAAGCACTATTCATTAAAGCCGGTAAACTTTCTCATGAGTATAAACTTTACACTGCTGTAGTTGGTTTAATTGATACTTATTTATTAGCAGCGGCTCTTAATAATGATCTTGCCCTTTGGAGCTTAGATAGCAAATTAACTGAAGCCATTGACATTATTGAAAACAAATAAAATTTAATGCTTAAAATTACGTCATTCCTACTCATCTTTTCTTTGTTATTCACCTCGTGCCAAACTAGTGAAGAAAAACAATCCACCGGCACAGAAAAGAAATCTGCGTCAACGCCAAAAGTTGATATAGCGGATATTGAATTGGGAATCAGATCCTATATTGACAGCAAAACCAAAGAAATGGATGGTTATTTCCATTTAAGAGATGACAACAAGGAATTAAGGTTAAAACTGGTACGGGTCCATACAGAATATCTCTCCAATCTTGGCCCAAACCGACATTTCGCTTGCGTGGATTTAGCTGATGAAAACGGAGACGTATATGATGTAGATTTCTTTTTGGAGGGACCTTCAGGTGCGATGGATGTTACAGAAACAACAGTACATAAATTAAACGGTCGGCCATTCTATAGTTGGAAGCAAAAGTCCGACAAGACTTGGCACAGAGTCCCTATGGAAAATGCCTCCAATGAATTATTAGGGATAGTGGAAGGCGAAGATGAATTTGAATTTTATTACGAGACCCAACTACCCAAAATTCAAACTGATGCCAAGGTCTGGATTCCAATAGCACAATCTGACAAGTTTCAAGAAATTGAAATTGTGAACATGCAAATCCCTGATGAGAATGAAATTTTGACGGAAACAGCATACGGTAATAAAATCTTGTTCTTAAGCCTCAATTCTGACCATAGTAATCAACAGCTAAAGATTACTTACCATGTAAAGAGAAAAGAGAAAGGTGCCTACTCAGAAAAAAATCCAGATTTAAATAGATATTTAAGTGAAAATATTCTAATGCCCGTTGGAAATACTAGGTTTAATGAGATAGTAGCAGAAGCACTAGCAGGGAAAGAAAACCAAAGCAAGCTTGTCCACGCTAGAGCTATCTATGATTACATAATTGACAATATGCGCTACGCAAAAAACGAGAAGTACGGGACCGGTGATGCCGTATATGCATGCGATTCAAAAACAGGGAATTGCACTGAATTTCACTCCCTATTTATTTCTTTAGCCAGAACAGCCAATATTCCTGCTCGATTTGCAATTGGAGCTGGGATTCCATCCGACAGAGATGAAGGTGGAATAGACGGGTATCATTGTTGGGCCGAATTTTATGCAGATGAAAAATGGTGGCCAGTCGATATCAGCGAAGGCAATAAGTACACCGCTCTAGCTACCTACTATTTTGGTAGACATCCCGCAAATAGAATTGAATTTACGAAAGGAAGAGATTTGAAATTTGAGCCTGCACCTCAGTCGAGTCCTGTAAAATTCATGGCCTACCCAATTTTTGAAGTTGACGGTGAAAGTATTGTTAGCAATGCGAAATTTAGTTTTAATCGTCTGAACACAAAATAAATTCAGATAGAAGAAATTACTAAGCAAACGGAAAGAGACTTTTGAGGCTAACAAGTGCTAAAGGATTTTTCAGAATGTTATCAATTCTCATTTGGCTTTTAGAAAAGCAGCATCATTGTAATTCAAACTTTCAAAAACAAAAAAGCCACTTTAAATTAATAAAGTGGCTCTATAAAAAGTCTTAATCTATATAATTAAGCATCTGCTCCAACAGGTGCAATTCTATTTAGTACTTCTTCGTATTTAGCTTTCAAATCTGGATCAACAGAAAGAGTAGATTTAATAGTTTTGTATTTTTGAACGCCTATCATACCTTTTACCAAAGTGTTTAGTGCATCTTTAATGGCATCAATTTTTTCTTCTTGCTCTTTCACAAGTAGCCCCATAAACTTGATTTCAAATTCATTAGCTCCTAATTCCTTTAATTTAGCTTCATTATCTCCAGCACCTTTCAATTCATTATATCTTTTACCATCAAAGCCTTCCTGCTCTTCAATTAAACCTTGAATAGCGGGTCCAACCTCTGCTTTCATTTGTTCTACAACTTGCACCACTAATGCAAAATTATACAAATCCTTGTCCGTAATTTCTGAATCTTGCGCTATTGCAACATTAGAATTTAATAATACTAATGCAGCTAAAGCCAACATTCCTTGTCTCACTATTCTTTTCATAATTGTTAATATATTTGATTTTTTGAATTGATTACATATTATAGAAACCCGAATTAACGCTTTTTGTTGGCATGACGCAAATTTTTTGCTTATTTTATCATCAAAAAGTAACAAATATGAGAAAAGTCGTGTATTATCTAAGCTCTTGTGACACTTGTAAGAAAATTATGGGACAACTGGACTTAGAAAGTTTCGATAGAATTGACATTAAGAACAACCCACTTACTGAGCCTCAGCTACTTGAATTATATGCGATTACTGAATCATACGAGGAACTATTTAACAAAAGGGCTATAAAATTTCGTCAACAAGGCTTAAATAAAGAGGAATTGACTGAAAATAAATACAAAAAGCTTTTACTGGAAGAATATACTTTTCTTAAAAGACCCGTATTTTTAATTAATGGTGAACTTTTTCTTGGGAATGCTAAAAAAACTGTGGAGCAACTCGTAGAGAGACTAGGGAAATAGATCAACTCAATTTTTGATGTATTTTTTTATTGTGGTGGTATCCTCCCATAAGGTTATTCCATTTAAATCTTTGAGCTGTACTTGTAAAACATAATCAATATAATTCTGGTCTGCATTTATAAATTCCTCAGCTGTAATTGCCCCAGTTACTTGAAACTCTGCAGATTTGCGATCACCTTTTTCAATGAGATTTAGCGAAGGATCATCATGTATATACTTTGAGAAAAACTTTTCTAGTGATTCTCCACCCCCTTTAAAATTGCTTTCGAAGGAGTCTATTTCTACTCGTGGAATTAAATCAAATTGAGCTTTATGATTTTTTAACCAAGTCGATGCTAATAGATTATTATACAATTCATTTGTAGCGATCTCCGCATCTGTATCATTCCATCTCCCACTTAAGTCAATATCATCCTGACTGTCTGTTTTCAATACTTTTTGTGTACTGCATGAGGAAAGAATCACAAAGGATAGAAGAAAGAATGTATATTTCATATTTTTAGAATTTAACAATACCTTTTAGGTTCAAAAACCTTGCCGATAACGAATTAGGTACAGCAAATGTTTGAGCATTCACATCCTCTATCCATGAATAGGAAATTGTGTTACTAACCCCCAGCACATTCAAAACATCTAAGCCTAACCAGAAAGAATCAATATACTGCAGATCTTTAAGTTTACCCCCCATAAACTGCTTTGAAAAACCTACATCCATCCTTCTGTACCATTCCCCTGTAAAGATATTTCTGCTGTCTAAGCTATTGGGTGGGCCAAATGGAAGTCCTGAGCCTATTTGCAATTTTAAATTTACTTTTAAAGTTGGATCATTGATGAAGTTGTCTTGAAAAAAGACTGATGCAGTCACTCTTTGATCAGTTGGTCTTCTGATATATCCTCGACTGTCTTCATCAACATTCTCCTTAGTAGACAAAAAACCAAGACTAAACCAAGATTCCATATCTGGAATAAAATTCCCACTAAATCTAAAATCTGCCCCATAGGCATAGCCATCAGCAGAAAGTTCAGGTCTGTATCGTAACCTGATATTATCTACATCAAATGGAATAATATTGTATAAGTATTTATAGTAAACAGCTGAATTTATTTGGAAGGGTCTTTCCCAAATTTTCAAATTTTTTGAATAGGTACCTACAAAATGCAAAGCAGATTGCGCCCTAACATCTGGTGTGATATTTCCAAAAAAATCTCTTAATTCCCTATAAAACGGATACTGGCGGTAAAGCCCCATGGAAAAATTGAACTGACCACTTTTATCAGGATGTAAAATCAATTGATATTGAACTCGTGGACTAACTAGCCATTCCCCAGTGTTTGATCCATAGTTCAATCGTAAGCCTGAATTTAAGGATTGTCGGCTAGTTATTTCCCACTCATGTTGCACATAAACATTAGCAAAATCAGCCACTAAGTTATTTTCTTGCTTTACCACTCTATTAACATGTGCAAAATCAGCAGAATCCCTGAATTCAAACTCATCTAAATAGTCATTTACAAACTGTCTCTTATATTCGACCCCAAATGCAAGTAGGTGCTCTTTCTGAATCTGCCAGTCATTGCGAATTATAGCTTGTGCAACTTGGGCATATAGAAAATTCCGAGCATAATTATAGTTAGCTCCAATCCCCCTAAGACTTATACATTCATCAAAAGTATCGGAAGAAAAATCTCTATCTACATCGCACAACCTATAAAAGCCTTCCGTATTAATATATTCGTACTCTGATGTGGAAAAAGCAGATAAAATTACCGAAGTCCTGAAATTGTCCGTAAATAAATGGCGTAATCTTGCACCTCCCTGAAAGCTACTATAGCTTAAGGACTCTGCTCCTTCATAAGCTACAAAAAATCTTAACTTTTGCTGAAATGAGCCAAAATCGGTTTCCCTTGAGGCAGGTTCAATACGATAATCATTTTGAGCAATAACTGCCAATAAATCCAGAGTTGTTTTATCAGAAAAACGGTAATTGTAGAATGCTTGAAAATCCAAAAACCTTGGCAAGTATTCTCCTGCAGTTTCAAAGGTATTAAACAGATATTTGGCATTCTTATATCTTAACCCAAGTAATAAATTATCATTTTCGTTAAATTGAGTGGATACATAGCCTGAGGCACCCAGTAATCCTAAATTAATATTACCTTCTGTTTCTTCGGTTTGTTTGTAATCAATTAGAAGATTACTAGATAATTTATCTCCATATTTTGCCTCCCATCCACCAGCTGAAAACTCTACATTGCCCACAAGGTCAGGATTAATGAAACTTAGACCTTCCTGTTGCCCAGCTCGCACAAGGAAAGGTCTGTAGATTTCCATTCCATTTACATATACTAGATTTTCATCGAAATTTCCGCCTCTAACAGCATAGGAACTACTCAATTCATTATTGGAAACAACCCCAGGCAAAGTTGTAAGTAATTGATTAAATTCATTAAAGGGAGTCGCTGTTTCATTTATAGAAAGAGGTTCAATTTTTTGCAAACCGTTTCTTGGCAAATTATTGGTTTGTCCACTTACGTCCACCTGTTGAAGTAAAAGATTATCCACTTCCATTTGAATCACAATAGAGTCTTCTGAATCTATATTTATACTTTGATTTATGAAGCTCACGTGTGAAATTCTTAAACTGTACTCGCTAGAATTAGGAACTTTCAAAGTAAAAAAACCCAGACTATCAGTTTGGGTATTAAATTCAGAATTAATTAATTCAATGCTTGCAGAGGCAATTCCCTCATTGTTTCTTGCATCCACTACCCTACCGTTTAAGTGCTGACTTTGCCCGTAGGTTAAAATAGGTATTGATAATGTTAGAATTAGAATAAAGATTGGACGCATGTACTGCCAGCTATTTTTCAGAAAGAAACGTCTTTAAGCTCTTGTATAGTATGTATTGGATTTTCTGATTTAAATACAAAATTTCCAGCCACTAACACATCAGCACCCGCTTGCAATAATTTAGGGGCATTCTCAATATTTACACCACCATCTATTTCGATTAAGGTAGTAGCATTTTGATCAGCTATTAATTCTTTTAATTGGCGAACCTTTGTATAAGTTTGCTCAATAAATTTTTGTCCCCCAAAGCCAGGGTTCACGGACATCATACAGACTAAATCCGTATCCTGAATCACATTTTCCAATAAAGACACATTTGTATGCGGATTGATGGCCACGCCTGCTCTTAAACCTAAATCTCTAATGCTTTGCAGAGTTCTATGTAAATGAGGGCTAGCTTCGTAGTGAACTGAAATGGTTGCAGCACCTGCATCATGAAAAGCTTGAATATAATTTTCAGGCTTCTCAATCATCAAATGTACGTCTAACGGCTTTTTAGCATGTTTGTAGATAGCTTCACAAACTGGCAATCCAAATGAAATATTGGGAACGAAAACACCATCCATGATATCAACATGGATATAATCTGCTTGGCTTTCATTCAACATTTCCACATCTCTTTGCAAATTAGCAAAGTCTGCGGCTAAAACTGAAGGGGCTATTAAATGACTCATTTGACAAAGATATAAAAATTGAATTTACCCACCACTTATGCAGTTAAAAAAGCAGCCCCAAAAACTCCAGCACTATCACCTAATTTCGGTTTCACAATAGGTGTTTTCAAGTCTGGGTTAAATGTGAATTTTTGTACTGACTCAATTCCTTCATCATACAGATAAGGTATATTCCCAACGCCACCACCAATAATAATTACATCAGGGTCAATGACATTTACTATAACTGCTAAGCCTTTTCCAAAGAAATGAATTAATCGTTCATATGTTTTTTGTGCATATTCATCTTCTGATCGATCAGCCATAATATCCTTTAGCTTTTTATTCACTCCGGAATTTTTTTTATAAAATCTCTCCAAAGCTTTGCCAGCCAATATGGTTTCCACACATCCATGTTTTCCGCAATAGCAGTCCTCTCCATCTTCATCCAAAAATATATGGCCCCACTCACCTGCTATGCCATGCTTTCCATTCCAAACTTTCCCGTTTATAACCAATCCGCCTCCCACTCCAGAGCCCATAATAACACCAAAAACTACCTCTGCATTAGGAAATTTCTCTTTTACGATACCCATTTGTGTTTCTGCAACTGCAAAGCAGTTTGCATCATTAGCTATAAAAACAGGAATCCCTAAAAGTTCAATTAAATCTTTGTGAAGAGTTTGCTTATTAAGATTGGTGGAGTTGCTATTTTTTAACAACCCAGTTTCAGGATCTGTTGAACCTGGAGTGCCGATACCAATCGAATATGGTCTAAATCCTATTTCCTCTGCCATTTGGTCAACTAATAATCGGATCTTTTCTTTGATATGTTCATAGCCCTGTTCTGCTTCTGTAGCCACTCTCCTTCTCAGCAAAACATCAGGCTCTGCTTTAGATTTTAAAACTACTCCTTCAATTTTTGTACCTCCTAAATCAATACCCCAAAGTGCCTTCGACTGCGTCATTTCACCAAATTTTTGTTGAAATCTAATATGGGATTATAATCTAAATTTTGGAAGAGAATATGAAATAAAAAAGGCACGAAATCAAATTTCGCACCTTTTAAAACTAAATTATAACCAAATTCTTCTAATACTCGTCTCCACCACCTTCGAATTCACCACCTTCTCTATTCCCTTCCTTTTTCTTTTTATTAGAATTAATTCTATAATCAAAAGAAAGTGTTACTGTCGTGGTTCTCCATTGAAATTCAGAATCATAAAAGAAATCTTCTCCGACTGTGGTTGTTCTCCATTTTCTAGAGTTTAATAAATCCCTCACATTAAGAGCTAAGGTTCCCTTATTATTCAAAACCTCTTTGCTAAAGCCTAAATCAACCATATAGAATGCTTTTCGAGTTCCTTGTGTAGTTTGTTGGGGAGCTCTATAAAATGCACTTAATTGCATATTAAAATCATTACTGAACGACATTTGAGAAGTAGCTCTACCTGATGCAGTAAAGGTTTCAGCAGAGAAAACTTGCTCGTTTACTACACCATAGGTTTCTGAATAAAAAACATTTAAGTTTCCATTCAATCTCCACCAATCATTTAAATCATGAGAATAATTATTTTCTATCCCAATGGAATTGCGTTCTGCCAAATTCTGTGGCTGTGCATAAGTAATACCATCAATCACAGTGTTTATTCGTTCTGTTACTCCAGTAGTCCTTCTGTAGTACAATCCGCTGTATAGTGTAGCATCACTAAAATTATTCACTAAACCTACCTCATAGGAATCCGTGAATTCCGGGTTTAAGTTTGGATTCCCTATTCTTATATTTCTATCATCGTTAAAGTTTGAAAAAGGATTCAAAGACCTAAATCCCGGACGGTCAAACCGTCTGCTGTAGCTGGCTTGCAATGAATGTAATTTATTGAATTCATAAGTCATAAAAACGCTCGGGAACAAGTTTAAATAATCTCTTGCGTTTGTGGTATCGACAGGAGATTTTAAGCGTGTACTAATGTCTGTTAACTCTGCTCGCAAGCCTATTTGATACGTAAACTTATTAAGTTCACTATTATAAATTGCGTACAAAGCATGTACATCTTCATTATAAATGAAATCGTTAGTAAAATCACTTAAAATACTATCTGCTTCTTGCCCTTCTACTTCTTGAGTAACCTCATATTCATTAGTAATAGTTCTTAAAGTACTTCTCCACCCTGCTTCGAATGACCTATTTTCACCAATTGGTTTAACGTAATTAGCTTGTAGTAGAATATTTTCGGAAAATTCATTGATCAATGACCTTTGCTGAATGCTGTCTACAAATTGATTTTGAGAAATTACAAACCTTTCATTTCTCAAATCTGAGTCTTCGGTTTCCGTATTGTTCCTGTACTGAATATCAGCTGTCAATTTATGTTCATCGTTACCACCAAAGGTTTTAGTGAAATTCAGCTCATATTCCAGAACCTCTTCATCTTCTTTTTCATCCTGAATTCGAACAGAGCGCCTTACCAACTCACGAGTGCTGCGGTCAATTCCATCATAATCGTCATAAAAATTGTTACTTAAATTATTTTCATCTGAAATTCTATACAAGAATGATCCAGTAACTGTTGTGCTCTCATCAAAACTATAATCTAAACCAAATCTAGCATTTTGTGATATCCCACTTCTTTCTCTTTGACGATCCACGTAAGTAGAATAGGTAGTATCTTCAGGAGTAAATTCTTGATCAATGTAACCACCGCCAAAATTTTCTCTGTAAGTTATTCCATAAGCTCCAAAGAGATTAAGGCTACCCTTTCTATAATTAAGATTACTATTTATTCCACCTATATATGGATATCCCAGATTAGTACTTACACTCCCATTAAAACCACCCTTCTTCTCTTTTTTCATAATGATATTGATAATCCCGGCATTGCCTTCTGCTTCATATCTTGCTGATGGATTTGTAATAACCTCAACCCTTTCAATCATGTCCGCTTGAATTTGTCTTAATGCGGAACCCCCACTAATTCCGACTAATCCGGAAGGTCGTCCATCGATTAAAATTCTAACATTTCCACTACCTCTGAGTGAAACATTTCCTTCAATATCAACGGTCACACTAGGGAGATTATCTAATAACGATTCTGCATTACTTCCAATATTACTAAGATCTTCTCCTACGTTAAAAACTCTTTTGTCCAACTTCATTTCCATTTGCGGTCTTCTGGCCACAACCTCTACTTCTGAAAGTTGATTTACATCTTCACTTAGTTCAATAGTTCCAAAATCGATTGTACTTGTATTTGCTACTAATTTTCTATTAATAGTCTGATAAGAAATAAACTGAATTCTTAGATTGTATTCTCCGCTTTCGACCTGAAACTGGAAAACACCAGATTCTGGAGTTACTGTTCCAGTAACAATCTCATCATTTGCATCCAAAACACTTACATTTGCATAAGCTAATGGCTCCTTAGTTTTAGCATCTACCAACTTTCCGCTCACGCTTGTAGTCTGCGCCCAAGCTGAATGGGAACCTAAACTGATTAGAATTAGAATAAATAATTTAAGAGTATTATTTCTCACGTTTTGCATTTTTTTGCTTTTCAACCTTTATTTTAAGACAAAATTAGGTTCCAAATCTGAAGAAAATTTGAATTTCCCATAATCAGAACAAAATTTTAATGTTGATACAAGTATTTTTGATTGATTATTGTTTGAAGCTTTTAAACAAATAGGTGGAATAGAAATTTAAATGGTGATAATCAGCTTTCTATGGTGATTTGGTGAAGCTGTTCCTTATTGATATAATTAATTTTCAATCCACTCACCTTACAGATTTTTTGAATGATGGCTAAACCCAATCCTAAGGAAGAACTACTTTGATTTCCTTTTTTGAAACGTGCAAATAGCAATTCCGGCTTGTGACTTAATGGTTTACCTGAATTCTCAATAATCAATTGATTTTTTTCTAGATAAATCTTAATAAACCCATTTTCAACTAAATTGTGCTTTATTGCATTATTTAACAGATTGGTTACAAGGATTTCGAGCAGCACAGGATGAATATTCCACCGCACATCTTCATCAATCTTTTTACTAAAATTGATCCCCTTTAGATAGATCAATTCCTCGTACTCGTCAATAAAGTCTTCCAAAGTGATACTGACCTCAACACTTTCCTTCTGTTCGAATTCTTGATTGTCAATTTTTGCTAGAAGTGTTAAAGTATTTCCCAGTTTAGATAAATTAGTTAAACTCTTTGATGCCTCTAACACTAATTTCTTTTGTTCTTGATCCAAGTTACCTTCTTGAAGGAGTTCAAGTTTTCCCTTAGCAATACTTATAGGAGTCTGTATTTCATGACTGGCATTTTCTGTAAACTCCTTTAGTGATTGATAATCTGCCATCACTTTCTGTGACATTTGATCAATAAATTCATTTAGTCTCTTAAACTCCTTAGTATCCGTACTAGGTAATATAAATGATTCGTTTTCTTTAATGTCAAATTTCTTAATTGCGGAAAGTGTAGCTTCAAAAGGTTTCAGCAGTCGTCTAGACAGTAACCAGCTTCCCAGCAAAACTACTGTCAGCAAAAGGATATAGGTTTTTACTAAGGATTCTACTATCCCATCAACGATATCATCTTGCTCAATAATAATATCATACAGAATGATTTTGTAAAACCGCCCTTCAATTTTCTTACCAACTTCTAATTTATTGTGTTGTTCTGGCCTTTCTAAGGTACTGTGGTGAACTATGGTGTCTGAAAAAATGACATTATTTATTGCAATAGAATCTTCCTGAGGCAAAATGATGACCTTATCGCGTATTATATCTTTGGTAGGTTGTCTTCTTTCAATATATTTTTCTGTAGAACTCAGTCGCTCTTGCAAAAACCAACGCTCTTCTTTCTTAACTTCATTAGATATAATTTGAATAGTCACTATACCCCCTATCACAAAAACAATAAATGATAGTCCAAGAAATATTAATACTATTTTGGTGATTAGTCGCATTTTATAAAGTTCTAAGCTTATAACCCATCCCATAAACTGTTTCCAGTATATCTGTCCCTGTAGCTTTCTGAATTTTTTTTCTTAAATTTTTTATATGCTGATAAACAAAGTCAAAAGAATCGCTTTGGTCAATAAAATCACCCCAAAGATGTTCCGCAATGTTTTGCTTAGTGAGCACTCTTTTTGAATTATTGGCAAAGAACAAAAGCATCTCGTATTCTTTTTTTGTTAAGTCAAGTTTTTGGTCTTCTACACTGACCTCCTTCTTTCCCGTGTCAATAAATATCTTACCAAGCTCAATCATGTTACTGCTTTCTTGCTTTCGAGTTCGGTAGATGGCCTTCAAACGTGAAGCTAACTCCAATAAATGGAATGGCTTACCTAAGTAATCATCCGCCCCCGCATCAAGGCCTCTTACTTTATCGTCAATGGAGTTTTTAGCTGACAGGATTAATGTTCCAATACTTTTCCGGTCTGCTCTTATTGAATATAATAGATCCATACCATTTCCATCGGGTAGCATTAAATCGATAATGACAATATCGTATTCATAAGCGGCCAATTTATCAGTAGCTGTAAAAAAATCTGGCGCAACACTAGTTTGAAAACCTTCATTTTTAAGGTATTCTTGGATATTTTTAGCCAATTCTAGTTGATCTTCAACAATTAAAACCTTCATAAGTTAAATGGTAGCAATTAAATGCTATTTAAACCCAATATAAAAACATATTTTCTGGAAATTTCAAAAGTACTGTTCAATTCTGAAGTAAATCTGAAGATATTTAAGAAACAGTTTTTATATACACTTGCAGTCAATGAAAATTAATGCCTGAAACAATTGACTAATTAAAAATAAAGTATGAATTTAAGGACAGAATGGGGGAAATGGAAAATCAAAATCAATCTATTGCTAGTGAATTAAAAGATAGTAACCAAAGATTATTAGAAGCACAGCAATTAGCAAAAATTGGCAGTTGGGAAATCAATGTAGATTCTGGGATGATACAGTGGTCTCCGGTTGTATATGATATCTTTGAATGTACGCCCGACTCTTACAAACCAACCCTTAGCTCTTATAAAAAGTTTGTGCATCCTGATGATGAAGAAAAAGTAACTAAAGAAGATATACATGCATTTAAAACTGGTTATTTTAATCTGATCCATCGAGTAATTACTAAAAAAGGAAATGTTAAATATGTCCATCAGATTGCCTCACAAATAAAAAAGGGGAAGGGAATTATTTTCAGAGGCACAATTCAAGATGTTACTCAACTTAAAGAAACTGAACAAGCCTTATCAATAGAAAAGAAGAGATTAGATATAATCATTTCTAGCAGCAACCTCGGCACTTATGACTGGGATAAGAAAAAAGGGCTATACTTCTACAATGAGTACTATGCCAATATCTTAGGTTATACTAAAGATGAACTTACAACTTTAAGATTAGAGGAATGGATACAATCCGTTCATCCTGATGACCTAGCTGAGATGCGGAATTACTTGATAGCCCGTCAAGGTCAAGCCGTTATCAAATATGAATTTGAGGTTCGCTTAAGACACAAACTTGGTCATTGGGTTTGGGTTTTAAATAACGGTCAAGTAGAGAACTTATCTGACAATTTAGTACCCTCTGAGCATTCTGGAATCATTATCGACATTTCAGAAAGAAAAATGGCTCAAATAGAGTTAGACAGAACTAAAGCTCTCTTGCAACAAACAAATGAAATTACCAAAACCGGTGGTTGGAGTTGGAATCTAAAGACTGGTAAAATCGATTGGACGCAGAATACCAGAAGTATTTGTGAAGTTGGAGAAAATTACCAACCTAATTACGAAGAAATTTTCAATTTTCTTTACGATAAAAGTAAAATCCCCTATTTAAAATCTAAAATTGAAGCAAGTTTTGAGCTTAGAGAAAAGTTTGAAATTGAAACGCAATTACTGTCAGGTAAAGGCAGGAAGTTTTGGGTCAAAATCATAGGCATTCCGGAAATACAACAAAATACACTTCATAGACTTTACGGAACCGTACAAAACATTGAGGAACAAAAGCATAATGAATTTCAGCTCAATGAAAAAACTAAACAGTACAATGAACTGGTAGAAAATATTCCCATCGGGGTTTATAAATTAAATAGAAAAGGAGAATTAAATTACATGAGTCCTCCTTTCAAAAACATTATTGGCATTGGTAATAGAGAAATTGACACTGATGAGTTTGCAACGGAAATTGTCCATCCTGATGATTTGGAATACTTCTTAAAAGCAAACAACGATGCACTCGAAAATTATCAATATTTTAATTTAGAATTCAGAATTATTGCAAAGGGTAAAACCAAATGGGTCAAAGCAACATCACAGCCCAATCAAGATTTGGAAGGAAATTGGTATTGGTTCGGTACACTTTCCGATATTACTTTTCGAAAAAGTACCGAAATAAAAATCCAAGAAAATGAAAAGCAGTTGCAAAATATCATCAGTTCGATGACAGAAGCATTGCTTTTCTACGATAAAGACGGAATTATTAGGTCGATGAATGATAGCGCAGCTCAAATCTTAGACCTTCAGAAATCTGATGTGGTGGGGAACAGCCTCAGCAAAACTATTATTAAATTATTAGATGAAAATGGAAATGAATTAAAGTCGGAAGGGCATCCGGTAGGGATCGCTTTGAAAGAAAAAAAGTCTTTTAATGATATTAGGGTTCAATTATTTAATATTCGAACAAAAAAAACAATTTGGATTGCTGCTAACATCAAAATAGTCGATGAGGTAGATACTTATTGGGCTTTGGTCACTTTTAATGATATCACAGACCGAGTTAAGTCAGAAAAGCAATTGCTTGAGGCTAAAAAACTGGCTGAATCTGCTAATAAAGCAAAATCTACCTTCTTGGCTAATATGAGTCATGAGATTAGAACTCCATTGAATGGCGTCATTGGTTTTTCAGATTTATTAAGAAACACCAACCTCAACAAATTACAGGCTGATTACACCAAGCATATTTATAATTCAGCTCATTCTCTATTGGGAATCATTAATGATATTTTGGATTTTTCAAAAATTGAGGCCGGCAAATTGAGCTTGCAGTATGAAGAAATCAACGGGTTGAAATTAGTTGAGTCCGCTGCCGCCTTTATCACTTATCAAAGCTCGCAGAAGAATATCGAATTAGTCATTGATTACCAAACTGAAGTGCCACACTTTTTTCAAGCCGATGAACTTAGACTAAGACAAATCCTAATTAATTTGTTGGGGAATGCTATTAAGTTTACTGAAAAAGGTACAATTTTATTAAGAGTTGGTATGAAGAACAAATCCAATCATTTGCGTTTTGAAGTAATTGATACAGGTATTGGCATCAATAAAGAACAGCAAAAGAACATCTTTAGTGCATTTGAACAAGCAGATGTATCCACTACGAGAAAATTTGGAGGATCTGGCTTGGGGCTTACTATTTCCAATAAATTATTAAAAATGATGGGCAGTAAGCTGAAATTGAAAAGTGAACCCAAGCAGGGAAGTAATTTCTTTTTTGACATTAGATTAACTGAAAAAGATGTTAGTAAAAAAAGGTGGACCGATAAAGTAGAATTCAAAAATATTCAAAAAGTTCTGTTGGTCGATGATAACTTATTTCTTAGTAAATCTTTAAGAGACTTTCTCCAAATGTTTGGTTTGGATGTCTTGGTCAAATCATCAGCAATTGAAGCGCATAAAACAATTGTACAAAAACAGAACTTAGATCTTCTGATCATTGATGAGGAAATGGATAATATCGATGGTATTGAGCTCCTAACAATGCTTAAAGAAAAGAAAATGATAGATACTACTCCAATAATCATTCTTCATAAACATATAGATAGCAAGATTTTTATTTCACAATATATTGATGATGACAACATCTACAAAGTACCCAAGCCGGTTGTTAATAGCGAATTAATAGAAGCTATCCAAAACATTGAAAAAGGTATAGAAGGGCCAGAAAGCCCTGAACCTAAGAGTATAGAAAAAAATATTCTAGAAGAAAGTATGCAGCTCAAGAAGATCCTTGTTGCGGAAGATAATGAAGTAAATAAGTTCCTGATAACTCGCATATTAGAGAACGTATTGCCACAAAGTGAATTAATTCATGCCGAAAATGGGGAAATTGCTGTAGATCGATATAAAAAAGATAAACCCGATTTAATCTTAATGGATATTCAAATGCCAGTTATGAGCGGAATAGAAGCAACAGAAATTATACGTGCTTACGAAAAGTCTGGAGAAAGGACCCCTATCATTGCCCTTTCGGCAGGGGTATTGAAGGAAGAAAAAGAAAATGCTTTAAAAGCTGGGATTGATGATTTTCTTGAAAAGCCTTTGATTCAAGAGGATTTAATTAATGCGTTGAAAAAATTGAAATTTGAGGGTAAAATAAATGAAATTAGGAAAATTGATGGTGAAAATAATATTCAAAAATTCAATAAAAATGACTTACTCAAAAGGTTAAATCACAATGAGGAGCATTATGTGAGTTTCATTAATTTAGCAGTACAAAATTTACAAACATTTGAAAGGCAAATTAATGAAACCATAGAAATTGAAAATATACTAGCTCTTCGGACTGTTTTGCATAAATTAAAAGGTACAGCCTTAGCAGCATGTTTCGAAAATCTGGCATTGCTGATTGACCAATTCGATAGACCTAGTTTTTATAATCAGCAGGTAACTCAATACATGAAGTCTAAAATTTTGCCTGAACTGAATAAGGTGATTGATATTTTAAATCATGAAGTAAATCAAGGTAAATAAGCTGCAATTCTTGATGTAAACGAAACTATATTGAAGTGAGATATAATCCAGTCTGCTATTCATTATATTTTTCAAAACGAAGTTCCTTTTAGTATGTGGTTATCAACTTTTTTAGTTATTTCAATGGTAGAACCAATTGGTAATAGTTAACATAGGTTTTGTGAAATCGCATAAGCTACTTAAAAATGACTGTCCCAAAAAATGGGAGTTCCCTTTAAGAATGAATAGATAACTTCTAAACTTATATCACTGATCCAGCTACCTGCTAATCTTACACTTGAAACTGGACTTTGCATCCGCAAAACAAAAGGATCTAATCAATTCTTATAGGATCAGATGACCTGCTCTGGATTAAAGAAATATTTTAATGATCTTTTTACTTTTAAGCTACAAGCTAATACTTATCATCATGTTTTAAATGAAATGAATTTTAAAGTTGAAGGTACTCTGAGGATAACTTCTCACCCATGGAATATTGCAGGCGTAGAAGCAGTTGGAATACATACTGCTTTTATTGAAAGAAAGGGACAAATTTATTATCCATTAATGGATACAGAAGATATTCAAGTAAATGATTTAACAGTCCTGGCTGAGAATCTTTAAAATGAAAATATTCCTTTTCCCTAAAAACATACCCATGAAAATTTATTTTCTATTAATACTTTTGGTATTTATATTTTAAATAACCCAATTTTTAAGACATAAACAGTGCAAAGCTTTCGATAAGAAAAACACACTAAAACCTATCTTAGAATTTTCACATTATAAAATGATCAACTTGGATCATTTATCACATCCCTCCTATTTTAAATTCAAATTTCAACGAAACAAAGATTACCGTTTGATGGTATTTAAGGTTTGTAAAATAAATTTTTAAGCTATGATAGAAAAAGTAACTGATATTAATTTAGAGGAGATGTTAAAAAAGCATGACAAGGTGGTCATTAAGTTTTATGCAGACTGGTGTGGGGTATGCAAAGCATTTGCACCTCAGTTCAGGAAAATGGCCGAAGATGCAAATGATGGTATCAAATTTCTTGAGGTGAATGCTCCCGACAATCCAAAGTCAAGATTATCTGCTGGAGTGTACAGCCTACCTTTTTTTGCTACATATGAAAATGGTGAGTTAAAAGAAAAAATTTCCAGTTCAGATCGAAATGCAGTGCAGGCATTAATTAACAACATTCAATCGACTCCTGAATTAAACTAAAAGAATTCATTTTCAGCGGGTTATAAATAAAAAAACCGGCACAAACCGGTTTTTCTCTATTCTTATATTACGTCCATCTCTATTCCTGACCGTATTTATCTTTAAATTTTTGGTATAATCGTTGTTGATGAGCTTCCAAAGTAACTCTTCTGCCCTCAACAAAGACGAATTCAGGTTGATTGCCATCCATATCTAAAATATCTCCCTTAGAAACTACAATAGAAGCAATTTTACCATCTTCCAAACTGCCTATCTGATCATCGACCCCCATGATTTCTGCCGGATTCAAAGTCACCATTTTCAAAGCTTCTTCTTTTCCTAAGCCGTATGCAGCTGCAGTTCCTACACTAAATGGCAAATTTCTAACTTGCATGACTTCACCCCATTGTCCAATAGCTACTTTTATGCCAGCCTTGTGCAATAAATTTGGTAATTGGTAAGGCATATCCACTGGGTCAACAGTTCTGCTTGGTAATCTAAGCGTTTCTTCCAAAATTACTGGAATCTCATTTTCTTTTAAGAATTCTTTAACATAAAAAGACTCATCTCCACCTACCAAAACTATTTTCTTCACCCCCATTTCCATGGCAAACTGAATAGATTGAATAATTTCTTTAGCTCGATCAGTATGAATATAAAGGCTTTTGGAACCATCAAACAAGCCTTTCATAGCTTCCAACTTTAAGTTTTTGGTTTCTGGAGCATCCATTTCATTATAAGATTTTGCATCTTTAAAAAAGGACTTCACTTCCTCATAGTCCTGATTATAGTCTTCATTCTCTTTCCATTCCGTTTCACCTAACCACCATCTCGGATATCTTAATTTCGAGGGCCAATTTAAGTGTATACCTTCATCGTTACGAAGAACTGCATCTTCCCAGTTCCAAGCATCCAAATCCATAACTGAGCTACTACCAGAAATTCTCCCACCACGTGGAGTAGTTTGCGCATAAAGAACACCATTAAATCGCGTGGTTGGTATGATCTCAGAGTCTGTATTGTATGCAATCAATGCTCTAACATTAGGATTAAAATCTCCTGTTTCATCTTGATCTCTAGTAGCTCTAACGGCCGCAATTTCCTCCAATCCTATAATAGTATTACTAGCGATCAAGCCTGGATAAACATGCATACCTTCTGCATTTATGACCTGATAACCAGATAAATCCAATCGTACCGTAGTAGCATCTGCTACATTAGTGATTACTCCATTTTCGAATGTGATGACTGAATTTTCTATTACTTCTCCGTTACCAATGTGCGCATATGCATTCATAATAGCGATCGGCTCAGTTTGATGTTCTCCTGGTGCAGGTACTTGAGCAATAGCCGCGAAGCTTACTACACTCAGTACAAATACTTTTATATATTTCAATATCTTCATTTCAGCTTATTTTAAAGATGTATAATTTTGAATTTCGGTCTCACAATGGTAAATAATCTGTGACTTTTTCTTAGCTTTTTGAGTAGATTTTCCATTTGATTTTTCACCCTGCATTTTAGCTACCAACCTTGCTCTTTCTGCTTGAATTGCATTTAATTTTACTTCCTGAGCATCGCGATCGAAAAATACAGCCCCTTCTATAATCGTTTTTTCAGCTTTTGCATAAATAGATAAAGGTTCATCGCTCCAAAGCACCACATCTGCATCTTTACCAACTTTTATGCTTCCCATTCTATCATCTAAATGCAATAATTTAGCAGGATTTAAAGTAACCATTTTCAAAGCTTCCTCAACCGGTACACCACCATATTTCATGGTTTTACCAGCTTCTTGATTTAATCTTCGTCCCATTTCAGCATCATCGGAATTAATGGCAGTAACCACGCCCTCACCATGCATCAGTGCTGCATTATATGGAATAGCGTCATTTACCTCAAATTTATAAGCCCACCAATCGGAAAAGGTAGAACCTCCTACGCCATGCTCTTTCATTTTATCTGCTAGTTTGTAGCCTTCCAAAATATGTGTAAAGGTGTTTATTCTAAATCCATATCGCTCAGCTACATTCATTAGCATGTTAATTTCGGATTGCACATAAGAATGGCAAGAAATGAATCTTTCACTATTCAAGATTTCTACAAGCGTCTCTAATTCTAAATCTTTTCGTGGCGGTGTGGCATTATTTTTATCGCGTTTTGACAAACTGTTGTAAGCTTTCCACTCCGCTTCATACGCTCTAGCTCTTGTGAAGGCATCTTCAAAAACTTGCTCTACACCCATTCTCGTTTGTGGGAATCGAACAGTATTTCGATCACCCCAATTCGATTGCTTAACATTTTCTCCTAATGCAAACTTGATGAATTTATCGGCCCAAGAAATTTTCATCTCCTCTGGACTATACCCCCACTTTAACTTTATGATGGCAGAACGCCCACCGATCGGATTAGCTGAACCATGTAACAGTTGAGAAGCTACAACACCTCCTGAAAGTTGACGGTAAATATTGATATCTTCCGAATCAACCACATCCTCAATGTTTACTTCTGCTGTAACTGCTTCAGAACCTTCATTGACTCCTCTACTAATAGCAATATGTGAATGTTCATCTATAATTCCTGGTGTTAAATGTTTACCTGTTCCATCAATCTCTCTTGCTCCAGAAGTAGTTAAACCTTTACCAATTTTAGCAATTTTGCCATTTTCCAATAAAACATCAGTATTTTCTAGGACACCATCAGCTTCATTGGTCCAAACAGTTGCATTTTTAATCAAAATAGTCTCTGATTTAGGTTTGTCGGCATTACCGTGTGCCACGAAAGGATAAACCAAAGGACCTAGTTCGTCCTTCTCCATTTCTTTTTCCTCATCCATTTTCTCATCCTTGGAATCCTCAATAGAAACCTCATCATTTAAAGTAGCAGTCCATTGTACCCAACTTCCATCAGGCATTTTAGCATTTCCGCTTAATCCATCATCATTTAACCATCCAGTCAATCTGATTTTACCTACTTCATCTTTACCCTCGTCTTTAAAAGACAGAGTGATCAACTGCTTTGAAATCTCAGATTTCACATCGTAAGTAGTTGAGTCATTCACCACAATTCCAAATTTCTCTTTTCCAGGATCTCCTTTTACTTCTAGTTGGTACTCATCATTTCCAACAGTTAAAGTGTACTTACCGGCTAATTCAGGTAGGCTATAATCTTGATATTTATAAGGATTTCCTTTAACCCAATTTTCATATATTTTTGTTTCCTTTTTTACAGGACTACCATCAGTAATAATAAAGTTGGCATATTTACCTTTTGATAAACTTCCTAACTTATCACCCATTTTCACAAATTGAGCAGGGTTAAATGTTAAAGCCTTTAAGGCTTGCTCTTCAGCTAAACCAGCTTCTATTGATTGAGAAATCATAGAAGATAGTTTAGACGCATCTTTTAGACCATCAGAAGTAATGGAATAATTAATACCTTTATCCGACAGCATTTTCAAGTTATAAGGCGCCATTTCCCAATGTTTCATGTCTTCCAAGCTAACATTCATCGCGTCAAATGGATCTTCTACATCATAGGCTTCAGGATAATTCACGGGCAGTATTAATTGAGCATTGGTGGATTTAATTTCACCCAATCTTTGGTATTCGTCCCCATTCCCTTTAATTATATATTGGACACCAAACTCATCACCTAATCTATCCGCTCTGAGGACATACAACTTATCGCCACCAGCATCAAAGAACTGAGGGTACCTATTGTTTTGATTAAAGGCATTCAATGAAATATCAAGCATTTCGGTTTGGTTTGCATACCACTTAGCATCCAAATACGTTTGCTTAATCAAGGCTATAGCACCCATCAGTGATGAGGGATTGTCTTGGGTTGAACTTCCTTTATCAAAAGAAAAATGATTAGAAGCAGCTTCTTTCAAGATTATTTCGTTTTCAGGGCCATCATGTAAGGCTATAACAGATCCTGTTCCTCTAACCAAGCCATCCTGATTGTGAGTTAAAACAACACCAAAACCGGCCTTACGCATCTTTTCAGCATCAGTATCTTTATACTCGAAGGCCTCATGAGCATTGAAATAGGATTTAATGGCATCGTTCGCATTATAGGCTCCCTCCTTTTTAGGTCCTAACTGGGGTCCTGGACTTCTTCCGTTTTCCGCTTTTGGCATCCCTATATTACTCGAAAGCTCAATAAAAGATGGGTAAATATGCTTCCCCTTCAAGTCATGTATTATAGCCCCATTGGGAATAGATACATCTTTTCCAACCCCAATTACTTCACCTTTTTGAATTACCAAACTTGCATTTTCTATTACGGTTTGATAATCAAGGTGTACTGTTGCATTAATAAAGGCATGTAAGCCTGGTCTTTCATCCTTAACGCCATTGACCGTATAAGTTTCTTGCGCATTTGCTGAAAAGAACCAAAAGCTCAAACACACTAAAAGTATTTTTTTCATCATTGTTTGTAGTTTTAGATTAAGCAATGAAAATAGTACTTTTTATATAATTAAATAAAATTTATTGAATCTATTATTTTACTGGTGGTTAAGTAGTATTAATGGAAATAAAATTAAAAAGGTATATTTTATTAAAATCGGTGTAATAAAGCCCGACAATCAATTGGCTTTAAAATGAAACAGCACTTTGTTTTACCAATATTATATTATAATTTAATGTAGTTAATCCTATAAATTTTTTAAGAATTATGAGGCGATTTTTGAATAAGCACTTGATATCCATAGCCATATATACGGTTTCAGCCCTTATTTTATTAAGTGTAAGTCTTTCCTTTTATAATAAAAAAGTAATGAGTGATGCCTTAGAAACTCAAGAACAAGCTGACATGGTGGTTAGAGTATCTGAAAACACATTACTGAATATACGACAGATGGACATTAGCGCCAGAGGATATGCTCTAATTCGAGAAGAGGGATTTCTATTTTGGAGTGTAGCTAATGCTAGAAAAGAGAATCGAGAAAACTTTAAAGCCTTAGACAGCCTATTTGCTATACAAGGATATTCCGATCCCGTCAATTATCCAAAATTAAAAGCTGGTTTTAAAAAGTATGCGGACATGTATGAAGAGATGGTTCAGCATTTAAAAAACGATGACTTAGAAGCGTACAAAGCAATATTGAAAGATGATTACGGAAGGACTTTTTGGCCTATTAATGATGCGTTTACATCAAGGTTGTATGAATTTGAGGATGAATTGGTTGCTAAGGCTCAAGCTCGTTATGAAACAGCAATTTTTCAAAATACAATTGTACAACTTTTGCTGCTTTTAATTGGTTTACCGACATTAATATTCATTACAATTAAGCTTAGAAGAGATGAAAAAAATAGAACAGGCTTATTAATTAACCTCAGAGAAAACAACAAAAAGTATTTATTTAATGATGGTGACAATCAATTTAGAGGTGCCGCTAAAATTTTAAACGGCTCAATAGAAAACCTTAAAAAAGCAGCTAACTACGTAAGAAAAGTGGCCTCTGGAGAATTTGATGTGGAGTGGACAGGAATGACAGAAGAAAACAAAGATTTAAACCAGAAAAATCTAGCAGGTCAATTAATTGAAATGAAAAAGCAAATGCAATTGGCTGATATAGACAATAAAAAAAGAATTTGGTCAACGGAGGGGCTCTCTAAATTGACCGAAATCATAAGAAATAGTGAACAAGATACGAAACAATTGACTTTTGAAGCTACAAAATATTTGACACAATATTTGGGAGCTCAACAAGGTAGTCTGTTTATTTTAGTTCAAGATGAAGAAGATACAAAGCAAAAACATTTGGAACTATCTGCAGCCTATGCTTTTGACAGACAAAAATTTATAAAGAAGAAACTTGAAATAGGACAAGGATTAGTTGGCCAAACATATCGGGAAAGGGAAACTTTATTACTAACAGAAATTCCGCAAGACTATACTATCATTAAATCCGGCTTGGGTGACTCTACTCCCACTTGCTTGGCAATCGTCCCTATGATGTACAACGATAATGTACAATCTCTAATAGAGCTAGCCTCTTTTAGGAAATTCGAAGAACACGAGGTTAAATTTCTGGAAAAAGCCGGTGAATATGTTGCCTCTGCTATTGCCACCACTCAAAATAATGAAAAGACAAGAATCTTGTTGGAGCAAATGCAACAGCAAGCAGAAGAAATGAGGGCTCAGGAAGAAGAGTTAAGACAAAATATGGAAGAATTAGAAGCTACGCAGGAAGAGATGAGAAGAAAGGAAAAAATGATGGAGGAGAAAATGCAAAATGCTGATAGTATTAATTAGAGATTCTTAGAATTTAGCGATGAAGGAATACGGACCATTAGTAAAAAGCCAATGCCAACAGCAAAAAACAGGCCTAGCGCAATAGTACTGTTTCGCATACTTCCCGTCCACTGTTCGATAAATCCATAGGAGAAAGTACCAATCACAACCGCGAGTTTTTCTGTAACATCATAAAAGCTAAAATAAGAAGCTTGATCCCTTGTCTCCTGAGGCATTATTTTGGCATATGTACTTCTAGAAAGAGATTGAATTCCACCCATGACCAAACCCACCACAAATGCCAAGATATAAAACTGATAATCTGTGTAAACATAATAGGCATATATACAGATGCCCACCCAAATAGCTAACATGATTAGTAGTGAAGACTTATTACTACGAATTTTAGATAAATATGCAAAAGCATAGGAACCAATAATTGCCAATGCGTTAATGATAATGATAGTCAAGATTAATTTATTTCCAGGAAGATTAAGTTCTTTGCTTCCGAAAGAGGCAGCCATATACATGACCGTTTGTACTCCCATGCTATAAAAGAAAAATGAAGTGAGATAATACTTCAAAATAGGTTGAGACTTAAGCTCATTAAAGACTTTAATAATTTCCCTATAACCACTAGCAATAATTGATTTAGAATAATCTATCACTACTTTGGGCTCTTTCAAAGTATTAAACGTTATTTGGGCAAAACCCATCCACCACAAACCCACAGTTAAAAAGGAAAACCGAGCAATCAAAGCCGTACTATCTAAACCAAACCACTGAGGGTTAGATATACAAATCAAATTAGCAATCAGCAGCAGGATACTACCTACATAGCCCAAAGAAAAACCCCTAGCACTAACCATATCGTGCTTGTCTGGAGTAGCAATAATAGGTAAAAAGGAATTGTAGAATACTATACTTCCAGTGTACCCGATGCTTGCAAGAACCGAGCAAATTATAGCCCATTCCACATTTTCCCCGGTAAAAAAGAAAAGACCTATACAAGATAAGGAACCCAAATACGTGAAGAATTTCATATAAGACTTCTTAGTAGAAGAATAGTCTGCAATACCTGAAAGTAAAGGTGATAAGATGGCTACGACTAGAAAACTAAATGAAATAGCAAAGGAATACAAAGCTGTATTTACAAATTGAAAACCGAAGAAATCGACCACATCACCGTCAAATGCGTTTTGAGTGGCAGTATTGTAAAAGACAGGAAAAATAGACGACTTAATAACAATGGCATAAACTGAATTAGCCCAGTCATACATACACCATGCATTAATTGTCTTTGAATTATTCAATTTCAAGATGCATAATTTTAATTACCCAACAGAAGGCATAAAAAAACCTCATTCCGTTTAAAGAAATGAGGTTTTGAATAAAATGGTCAATATTACAACAAAGAGTTTTCTTTATCTCTGTTGGTCAATTTTAAAGTATTGTACATCAACTTACGTGCATTTGCTTTTCTCAACTGCTGCTGAACATCCGATAAAATACCCATCTTTGCTTCACTATCTACTTTTAATGCAATAGTAATTTTATCTCTTTCAGCTTCAGATAATTTATCTTTCTCTTTTGCTACCCAAAGAAGTACATCCCTTGGCTCTATAAACACATCGTTAGCTTGTATTTTAGCTTCTCCACCAAACTTTTCAGTTTGTTTGGGCTTCCCGATGTATAAATAACTAACCAAAGACTTTCTTTCGATCTTCTTCAATTGTTCAGCTTTAGGTATTTTTTGTTCCACCTTGATTTCAGTTTCTCTCAATACCGTAGTCACCATGAAAAAGAAGAGGAGCATAAAAATAATATCCGGTAATGCAGCGGTAGGAATATCCTGACTTGCACTCGTTTTTTTCTTAAACTTTGACATAATTTATCCTCCTATGTTAGTTGGTTCCGCAATAGAAATCGCCATTGGAATCTCATCATCTCCCTGACCTTTACCCTTATCGTAAAGAGCTTGTTCCTTAGGGTCTTTCAAATTTAACGCTCTGTATTCTTCAGCTGTAATACCTGCTCTATCCGCATAAATTTGATAGTAGGCTCCTTGCAACTGATCTAATACATTGATATATATCTCATAACTTGTTCCTCTATCTGTCTTAAAGGAAACAATTGCATCTTGTGGACTTTCCGCCAATTCCGGATTTTCGTTTGGATTCAAGACATGTTCAATTAACATCTCTTTTATCTGAGTGTAATCATCCAAACGCTCACCTTCTACCAAAAGTCTATCCGCTGAATTGATAGCAACCTTAAAAAGATTTCTCTCCTTAATTTTAACATCAATTTCTTCAGCATCGTCCTTCTCAGGAGGCAAAGTTAAAGTCAAACCTTTATCAGATGCAATGGTAGTAGTTACAAGAAAGAATATTAACAATAAGAATGCTATATCGGCCATTGAACCGGCATTCACTTCTGATGTTGCTCTTCCTTTACTTCTAGCCATTATTTTACAATTTTTCTGATTTCAGAATAAATAATAGATATCACCGCAATGCCCATCAATAAGTAAGTAGTGATTAATACGCCACCTATTACTCTTGAAGAAGTACTTGTAATATCAAATTTTATATATCTAGCAGTTACTTCATCGCCAGAAACACTCCAGCTGACTAAGTAAATTACACCGATTATCACTATACCCAAAGCAGACTTTAAAAGACTCTTTGGATTATCCAGCGCATTAATTAGTGGTAAAACTATTGCTCCTAAAGCAGCAACAATTACCAATAAGTATGAGCCGTATAACATTATATCAACAATTTCCATTTAGTTAAAGTTTAAAGGTTAAACTTACTTAGTAAGATTGTGCTTTACTAAAATATCAACTAAAGCAATAGAAGCATCTTCCATTTGATTCACTAAAGAATCTACTTTAGAAACGCAATAGTTGTAAAATAATTGTAGGATAACAGCAACAATCAAACCACCTACTGTTGTTAAAAGGGCTACTTTAATACCTCCAGCAACCAAAGATGGGGAAATATCACCAGCTTCTTCAATTGCATCGAAAGCACCAATCATACCAATTACAGTACCCATGAAACCTAACATTGGAGCTAATGAGATAAATAATGAAATCCAAACCAAACCTCTTTCTAAACGTCCCATTTCAACAGAACCATAAGAAATAACTGATTTTTCAACCATCTCAACGCCTTCTGACATTCTCATCAAACCTTGAGTAAAGATAGATGCCACTGGACCTCTAGTGTTTTTAGTCACTTCTTTAGCCGCTTCAACACCACCTTGGTTTAATGCATCTTCTACATTAGCCAATAATTTGTTAGTGTTTGTAGTTGCTAAGTTTAAAGTGATGATTCTTTCAATAGAAATAGCTAATCCTAAGATCAAACATATTAAAACTACTGACATGAATTCCCATCCACCTTCAATGAACTTCTCTTTTACAATCTGGTGAAAGCCTTGCTCTTCTACTACTTCCTCCTCATCTACAACTGTAGTCGGCATTGTATCTGCTTCCTCAACAGCGGCTGTGTCAGTTACCTCTGCGGAATCTCCTTCCATCGCAGTTGTATCATTTTCCATTTCAGAGGTTGCTTCCTCATCCTGAGCAATTGCATTGCCATTAAAACCGAATACTAAAGCTCCGGCCATCATCATTAAAACAAATAGCTTTTTCATAGTTAAGTTGTTTGTAATTTTCTTTTTTAGTTAATGTATGTTAGTTATAATGAAACTAAGTCCAATTTTACACAAATATCCACAAACAGAAAATTTTTTTAGCAATTCTTTAACCCTTTAAGTTAAATAATAATCATTTACTTAAAATATTAGACCAAAAAATTGAACAAAATGCGGAGAAGGAGGGATTCGAACCCTCGGTACCCGTGAAGGCACACTCGCTTTCCAGGCGAGCCCGATCGACCACTCTGGCACCTCTCCTTTGTTTGTCAATAATTATTTATCACTTGAACTCTTTTCAAACGTGCACAAATAAATTAATAATTTATTCTCCATGCAAGCCCATTTTGCCAAATGGTAAATATTAATCTATTATTAACATGCAATTCAGTTGCAAATAGAATGATTGCAGTTTATAATTATATTATTCCATGCAACATCCTCCTTCTATTTATTCCATTTCCCCTCGAAGCGGTTTAATTAGATAGCTTTGTTGCATTTCTTTGGTGTGTGCATGGCTTAACACATACATCATTTTGGTGATTGCAGCTTCGGTTGTGATGTCACTCCCACTTATTACACCAATGGACTGCAAATCCATACTTGTTTGATAACGACCTTGAATCACCTTCCCTCCCATGCACTGTGAAACATTCAAAATCAGAATATCTTTTTCAATGGCTCTATTTAAAGCATCAATAAACCATTTTTCGGTGGGTGCATTCCCAGACCCATAGGTTTCTATTACTAATCCTCTCAAGCCTTCAATAGATAAAATCCCGTCCACTAGGGATTGTGATATTCCAGGAAATACCTTTAAAATGGCTACTTCTTGTTGAATATTCTTTCTAACTTTTAATTCGGCCTCCGTTTGAAATGGCCTTAAAGCTGAAAAATTATATTCTATAATGACTCCAGCTTCAGCCAAAACAGGGTAATTTTCGCTTTGAAATGCATCAAATTGTACGCTTTCAACTTTTTTCGAACGATTCCCTCTAAGTAGAAGATTATCAAAATAGATACAAACTTCAGATACGATGGGTCTATGGTTTAACTTCTGGCTGGCGATCTCTATTGCTGTAATTAAGTTCTCCCTGGCATCGGAACGTGCAGCGCCTATTGGTAATTGAGCACCCGTAAAAATCACGGGTTTATTTAAACCTTCCAACATAAAACTGATTGCTGAAGCAGTGTAGGACATGGTATCCGTCCCATGGATTACAATAAATCCATCGTATTCTTCATAGTAGTCCTCAACCAATCCTGCAATATCATCCCAGTGCTTAGGGCTTACATTGGATGAATCAATCAAATTATGAAACGAAGCCACTGTGATTTTCAGATTAAAATTCTTTAGGGAAGGAACTTCGTCCAAGATATTCTGGAAATCAAAAGGTACTAAAGCTTGATCTTCATTATAAACCATGCCCAAAGTCCCGCCTGTATAGATAATCATCACCGCACTTTCTGGTGCTTTAGGTGTTGCGGTTTCTATATGTATTAGTTTGTATGGCTTTTCCATTTATGCAAATAACTGATTAGCATTTGTTGAAGTAATTTTAACCAATTCTTCTTTGGAAATCTGCTTTAGATCTGCAATTTTTTGTGCAATCAAATCAAGATAAGCCGGTTCATTTCGTTTTCCTCTTTTAGGAGTTGGTGCCAAGTAAGGTGCATCCGTCTCTAAAACGATTCTATTGATATCTATATCAGGAATATGTTCTGCCACCCCCCCATTTTTAAAAGTGACCACCCCACCAATTCCGACAAAAAAATCTAAATCAATCACTTTTTGAGCGTCTACCGCATTTCCAGTAAAGCAATGAAACACACCTTTCAAGGCATCATCTTTCATTTCTTTCACTATTTCGTAGGTTTCATCAAAGGAATCCCTACAATGCAGAATGATGGGAATTTGATGCTTTTTAGCCAACGCAATTTGAATTTTCAGGGCTTCTTTTTGCTCTTCCATCAAGCTTTTATCCCAATAGAAATCCAAGCCGATCTCCCCTACCGCTACAAATTTTCTTTTGTTCAGCCAATCTTCAACCTCGTAAAGCTGTTTTTCAAAATGCTTTTCAATAGAACATGGATGAACGCCCATTGTGGCGATCGTATGGGTGAATCTATCCTCTACTTCCAACATTGGCTCAATTGATTCGTGATCAATATTAGGCATGTAAAATTTCTCAACTCCGGCTTCCACGGCCCTATCCATCATTTCCGGCCTATCCTCATCAAATTTCTCAGCGTATAAATGCGCGTGTGTTTCAATCATCCTTTAGCAAATTTTCTTCCTTTCCATTTTACGGGCAAAGGTAAGAGATAATAGAAAAGAAGTGCAATAGAAATGAAGCCACTGTAGAATTCAAATACAAAAAGATTGCCCAAAGGAACATATTGATTCAATCTTTCTAAAATTTTGTTTATAAATAAACTTTGTAAAGTAATCTTCAAACCAAACAATGGTATAGCCACAAAAGGATTGACAATAATCATTGTTAACATAGCAGGATAATAGAATGCCTGAAAAACTAAAACCATGACCATGAAAGGCGGTAATTTTAGAGCCCCGCTCATCCATCTTTTTCGTTGGTTCATTAAATTCTTAAACCCTTTCACCGCAAATGTCCTAACGAGACTGTCTTCATTGGCTAATTGTTGGTATTTATAACCTTCTTTAGCTACTGCCTGAAACAATGCAAAATCTTCAGTCACAGAAAACGGAATATTTTTATAACCCCCTACTTTGTTGTAAGCTTCTTTACTCACCATCATATTATTGCCCACTGCCGTAACAGGGATCTTCCATCCACTTACTATTTTCACCATACCAAGTGCCAAACTCCAATCTATCATTTGCATACTAGAAAAGAAATCTTTTGCTTTTATAATGGTAAACCCGCTTTGGATTCCAGATCCTTCTTTCCAACATGCTAACTGCTTCATCAACCAACTTGAAGGAACCTCCACATCGGCATCTGTAATCATCATGAATTCTCCTTTAGCTCTTGCTGCCAATTGTTCTAAAACATTGGCTTTTGCATCTAAGTGCTTCACTTTCTCGGTAATGGACAAATAAAAAAAATTATTAGTCTCTTTATCCCATTCCTGTAAGATTTTAGTACTGCCATCAGTTGAGCCATCATCACCCATTAAAACCTCATATTTATCTTTTGGGTAGTCAAGTTTTTCGAGGGAATTAAGAGCGTAATTAACTGTATGGACTTCATCACGGACGGCCATCAGTATGGAAATAAAAGGCAATTCTCCTTCGTAAGGCTTTGGGTTTTCGGCTTTTGGTTTCCACGCCATCCATAATATTAAGTCCATGAAAATTACTAAAAGAATAATAATCAGTAGGCCTAAGAATAGATAGGTCATAGTTTTTTAAATTTGTATCCAATATCGGAAAAATGTTTGAGATACAAAGGTAGGAATTGCAATATTTTATCTTTCGCTTTAAAATTATCGTGAAAAACTATAATACTACCGTTCTCCGAAAACTGAATACTTTTCATGAGTATTTTTTCTGCGGGCAAAGAGATATTGTAATCTTTAGACAGTACATCCCACATGATTAAACGGAACCCTTTTCTTTTCAACTCACGAGCTACTTTAAAATTAATTTGTCCATAAGGAAATCGAAATAGCTTACGTTCTTGATCAATATGCTTTTCTATTTCTCTCTGGCACAGCAATACATTGTTCAAAAAGTCGTCATGACCCGTTTTCCACGCTTTTAAATGATTGAAGGTGTGATTCCCAACGGCATGTCCTTCTCTTAAAATACTTAGGAATATATCAGGATGTTTTCTAACATTATCTCCCACGCAAAAAAATGTAGCTTTGGCATCAAATTGATCTAAAATATTTAAGATTTGTTGTGTTAATTCCGGGATGGGTCCGTCATCAAAAGTAGGGTAAATTAACTTTTCACTGGTATTAATCTTCCACAAAAATGACGGGAACAGATTTTGAATTACATTTGGTGTTTTGAAAAACGCACCATCAAACATGATATTTACAAGCTAATAGCGTGATGTCATCTGACAGAGCTCTTTTGCCAATAAAAGCCTCAATCTCCTTTAAAATGGCATTGATGATTGCTTCAGGAGTGGCAGAAATATAATTACTTAAAATTTCCATTACCCGCTCGGGTCCAAATTCTTCTTCTTGCTCATTGAAGGCTTCAGTCAATCCGTCCGTATAAAGTAAAAGCGTTTGCGGAGTACTAATTTCTGTGCTACCTATTTCTAGAAACGGAATTTCTCTTAATGCTCCCAGTACTAAAGTGCCCGTTTCCAATTTCTCAATTATGCCATCAGAAGATACTAAAAACGGTGGGTTATGACCAGCATTCACATAGGTCAATTTTTTTTCATTCAGATCAATCAATGCAATAAAGCAAGTGATGAAATTCTCTCCATTTGCACTTTCAAAGACTTGATGATTTAAATCATTAATTACTTCTTCTAAATCAGTAGTTTTTCTCAGGAGAGTTCTAAGTGACGCTTGGAAGTTTGACATCAACAAAGCGGCAGGTACGCCTTTTCCTGAAACATCAGCTATACATACTATTTTTCGGTTTTCATCGATTGAAATCCAATCATAATAGTCACCCCCAACTGTGTGATGAGGAGAATAGTGCGCATCGATTTTAAAATGGTCACTTTCTGGTAATGATTTTGGAAATAATAATTGTTGAACTTTTTTGGCAATTTCCATTTCCTTGGCTATCACCTCTTGCTCCAACTTCTCTCTTGCCATTTTCTTGTTTTCGATGGCCACCATGATGATATTAGTCAATGCTTGAATGAAATTCAAATGGTTCTCTATTAATTCCTTCTCCTCTGCATTTGCAACTCCACCTAGAAACACTGTTGCTAATAACTCATTTTTATGGAAAACTGGAATTGCTACTTCAAATTCCTCAAAAGGTGAATCCACTAAGTCTGCTGCGAATAGTATTTGCCTTTTATTAATCAAGTGATTAGTACTATTGTCATCAGCAGAATAGTTCTTGGTGGTCCCAAAAGACAACTTTTGCTCCCACAGTCCATTTTCTTGCACCAATAACATGAGTTTACCAAGCTTCAGATTTGCCCTTAAAGTGAAATTGTAGATTTTATAGAGAGAATCTTCAGCCATATTCTCGTTAATCGCTTGAGTAATTTCAAGCAATGAATTCAGCTCCAATTCTTTGAGTTCGTATCTATTCGCTATGTTTAGGGCAGTATCCATAATTGAAATGTGAAGTTAGCAATTAGAAATGATAAATATAATTTTGAATAAAGAAATGGAAAACAGATTACTTTTAAACTTCAAAATATAATATAAAGTCATGCAATTCTGTCTTGCGAAAAAACTGAAAGTTAGAATACAAATGGACGTTTTGACTTCTTGGAATTAATCAATCAATAATTATGAAAAAACTCCGCTCAAATTGAATTAATAATAACGTCCCGGAACAAGATTATTTTACTAGAAAACCGGCATCTAAAAGTCTATTCCCATTTTTCTCATCCATGACAGCGAAATTAAATCCTTTCTGAAGACAATAAGAGCCAAATTCACCCGACTTATTTAAGGCAATGAAACCAATCTGTGTGGTCGAATAATCTTTTTCTCTAAGCTTAAATTTTTCAAGGATTAGTCGAACAGCGGATTCACATGCAGCTTGTGGTGATTTACCATGCCGCATTTGCTCAACAACTAAATGAGATCCAACCACTCTGATTATCTCTTCTCCGTGACCTGTGGCCACAGCTGCGCCTACTTCATTGTCAACATATAAGCCTGCTCCTATAATTGGGGAATCACCAACTCTTCCGTGCATTTTATAAGCCATGCCACTAGTGGTGCAAGCACCAGATAAATTACCATGAATATCTAAAGCAATCATCCCAATTGTATCATGGTTTTCAATATTTACAACAGGCTGATAATCTGAACTTTTGAGCCATTCTCTCCATTCTTTTTCAGAAGTATTCGTTAATAAATTCTCTTTGGGAAAACCGTGATGTAATGCAAATTTTAGTGCTCCTTCTCCTACTAGCATTACATGTGGGCTTTTTTCCATCACCGCTCTAGCAACAGAAATTGGGTGTTTAATATGTTTCAAACAAGCCACAGACCCTATATTTGCTTTCTCATCCATAATACAAGCGTCTAGAGTCACATTTCCATCTCTATCAGGCCTACCCCCGTATCCAACACTCCGCTCGTCAGGATTGGCTTCTACTCGCTGTACTCCCTTTTCAACTGCATCCAAAGCTCGTCCCTTTTCTCGCAAAATTTCCCACGCATCAGCATTGGCATTAATTCCAAACCTCCAAGTGCTGATGACAATCGGTTTTGTAATTGCATCAGATGGTAAAGAATTAATATTTGACCATGATTTGAAGGGTTTAAATGCAACACCTGCCGCAATTGCCATTCCTGCTTTCAAAAAATTTCTTCTGTATAACTTCATCTCAACACTTTTAAAAATTTAATATATAACTAATTGTGCTATTATTTTCTGTAGCAGTTCTCGATTTAGCAAAAATAATTATAGCATTTAACCACTGTCTCAGGATGAATATAATGAAAAATTGTTTGAATTGGTCTAATTAATATTAGGCATTGAACCAGAGAAAGATCGTGCGAACAACACCATTCCTAAAGCAATTTCTTTTCTGTATTTATTCTTCTAAATTGTGGCAAAAAGAGTAAAATGATATCAGGAACACATAAAGCCGTTGAAGATCCCCGCAATAAGGATATAAAAATCTATATAAATGGGGAATTACTTCCAAGAGAGGATGCAAAAATTTCTGTTTTTGATAGCGGCTACCTGGTTGGGGATGGTATCTGGGAGGCATTCCGCATACACAAAGGAAAAATGCTCTTTGTTCAGCAGCATTTAGACCGTATGTGGCAATCAGCAAAAGTAATTGGATTGCAATTACCATTCACCAAAGAAGAGTTATTGCAAATGGTCCAAAAAACGCTGGATGTTAACAATATGAAAGATCATGTTCATACCAGGGTTATGGTTACTCGAGGAATTAAGAAAACACCTTCTCAAGATCCTAGATTAACTATATCTGGTCCTAATGTAGTGATCATAGCTGAACATAAAATTGCAGCAGAAGATGTTAAGGACAAGGGAATAAGCCTATTTACTTCTACTATTCGCAGAGGATCTCCCGACTATTTGGATCCCAGGTTAAATTGTCATAGTAAATTGCATGAAGTACAAGCTTTAATTCAGGCTTTGGATGCAGGTGCAGATGAAGCACTTATGCTAGATATTCATGGCTTTGTATCAACTTGTAATGCCACAAATTTCTTTATGGTGAAAGACGGAGAGGTGTGGACTTCAACAGGTCAATATTGCATGAATGGAATTACCAGAGCTAATATTATTCAAGTTTGTCAAGAAAATCAGATTGGATGTAAAGAAAAAAACTTCTCTCTGTTTGATGTCTATGGGGCTGATGAATGCTTTGTAACCGGTAGCTTTGGGGGCGTAACTCCCGTTATAAAAATAGATGGAAAAATCATTGGAGAAGGGGTAATAGGATCAAGAACTAAAACGCTAAGCTCGCTTTATCAAGAATTAATCGCAAAAGAAGTCAAAGCCATATGAACAATTCCGTAACTCGCATTTCGCTATGGTCAGGACCTAGAAATATTTCCACAGCATTGATGTATTCATTTGCACAAAGGCCAGACACCAAAGTCTTCGATGAACCCTTGTATTCCTATTATCTCCATAATTCTGATGCTAATGAATATCATCCAGGAGCAAATGAAATCATGGAATCAATGGAGTCTGATGGGAATAAAGTAGTAGATATGATGCTAAATTATGCTGAAAAACCTGTGCTTTTCTTTAAAAACATGACTCATCATTTACTTCCTAGCTTAGACAAGGGATTCATGAAATCTATGGTGAATATAATTCTCACCAGGGACCCCGTAGAAATGTTGCCTTCATTTGCTGAGGTTATTGAAAACCCGTCTATAAAAGATGTTGGCTACAAAATGCATTTAGATATTGTAGAACATTTACAAGAAATGAATTTACCAGTTATTGTGGTAGATTCTAAATCCATATTGCTTAATCCTGAAAAACAGCTAAAAAAATTATGTAAAGCAATTGGAATACCCTTTGATCCTGCAATGCTGAAATGGTCAAAAGGTGCGATTTCAGAAGACGGAATCTGGGCTCCATATTGGTATAAAAATATTCATCAATCAACCAGCTTTAAGCCGTACAGTCCAAAAAGCTTTCCTTTTCCAGAAAAATTAAAACCTCTATTAGCTGAGTGTCAGCCCTATTACAATCAATTAAGTCAGATGGCGGTATAATTCATCAAATAGAGAATTAACCTTCTTTTATTGAAGCTTCTTCTTTTCGAAAAAATGATCAATAAAATCTCACTTCACAGTCAGGATGGTCTTCTTGAAATTTATTGAGGCTGAACTGAAAGATGCGAGTGTTATAGCAAATGAAATTGTCTAAATCATTTACTAAAGAAAGTTTACCAATCCAACGAACTTGGGTACTGGAAATATCGAGATACTTTAAACTGGTTAAGCCTTCTAATCCTTTTAGATTTCTTACTTGGGTTCCCGCCAGACTCAAATACACAAGACTCTGGACTTCTTCTAATGGTTGAAGATTAGATACGGCTGAAAAATCCAAAACTAACTTTTCTAAGAAAATTAGCTGACTTAAAGGATCTAAATTTTCAATGGGACTTTCTTTAATGCTTAATTCCTTCACCTCTTTGATGGAAGTAATACTTTCCAAACTATTTAGCTCTACCCTATTTAAATGAACATTTTCCAATAAAATAAATTGAGCTAATGGAAATAAATCTTGAATACCTTCATCTTCAATAACTATACTATTTAAAGCAGTCAGGTCATGAAGCTCTTTGATAGAAGGCCGATTACTAAGTGGAAATTGCAATCTAAAAATGGCTTTCCAAGTGTCATCTAACGCATCCCACCAAGCCTGTAAAGCTTTTCCATCATAAATAATGCTAGTTTTCGAGCTTTTGTTATCGAAGAATTTACCAACCACCTCTTTCTTGATTCCATTCCCATCTACATTCAAGTCCTTCAGATTATTCAGTTTTGTTAATTGCAAAAACTGCTCTTCTGAGAGCTGATTCTGAGCAAGATTCAAGCTATTCAGCTTCTTTAAGCGAACAATTGATTTTACGGATTTTAAACCGCTGTTTTCTACCTCTAAAACATTCAGTGATGTTAATCCTTCAATTGGCGTTAAATTACTAAGTTGATTGTTCGAAATTGATAAATATCGCAAACGGGAGAACTTTTTGATAGGATTTAAATCACTAAGTCCTCTATTATTAAGATTTAAACTGTCTTTCAACAATAATTTTGTTAAATGCTCTTTTTGCGGATTTTCCAAAGTAATACCCTCTAAATAGACTTCTAGAGCTGCTTTCCAATCGCTATTTAGGTTTTTCCACCACTCAGATAATTCTTCAGAGTTTACCACTAAAAGTTTGCTCGGGTTTGAATCAATAAATTCATTAATTTCTTTTTCTGAAACAAAAGTGTTATCAGCATAAATTTTTTCTAAAGAGCTGAGCTTATTTAGTACTTTTAAATTCTCCACTTGGGTGTTATTCACATTAAGAGACGTGAGTTCTTGATAGTTTTCCAACGGACTCAGATCTGAGATGAACGCAAAAGATATATCTAAATCTCGCAGGGTTTTAGGGCTCATTTTTGCAGTCAATTGAGACAAGTTACTCTTGGACAAATTAAGTTCCTCGAGTTTCACCATTTCATTAAAAACATCTGGCTGATTAAAAAAGGTCTGGCTTAAATCTAATTTAACAAGGTTTTTAAATTTTCCTAGTACTTCAAAATCTCTTATATCAGCACCATTCAAATACAATTCGGTAAGTGCGTTCAAATTTTCAAGAGCTGCTATTTTTTGTACTGGCGTAAAAGAAACATCAAGTATCCTTAACTTCTCAGCATAGCGCAAAAAACTTAAATCTTCAATTGTAGTGTAAGAAATATCTAAATGTCTAAGTTCGGTTAAACTGCTCAATGGGGATATATTTTCAATTTTTGTATGGCTAAGATCTACATACTCTAAATCGACTAGAAAACTTAAAGGCTCAAGGCTAACTATAAAATCATTATCGGCCAAATCAATTGAATCTAGAGAAGCTATTGAATTGAGCTTATCTATTTCGACACTATCCCCTTCTATCTCAAACTTGTTTCTAAATATATTCTTCCAACCTAAAGAAAGATTATTCCACCATTCCTTTATGGCTTCATCCCTACTTACTTTTGTTGTATAAATGCTGGCAATCTGCAGTTCATCTGATTCTTTATCCAAATTTATTTCTACAAATCGAGTTTTAGTATTTAGTATTGATTCTCCCTCAATACCTGTTGCTTTTAATGTTCTATTGAGCTCAATTTTGAAAGATAGACCTCCATTATCTCTTAGAAAAGCTGCTGTTGTTTTAATATCAAAATCGAAGTTGGCATCTTCAAAAAAGAAATCAATATCCTTTAGATAAGCCGTAACATCTTTATTGATCAATACTTTACGATTCTCGGATAAATCATCCTCAATTTGTACTTTACTATCTCTGAAAATCTTTAAATAACTCTCTCTGATAATAACATCTTTATCACGATGACTTGCATCCTTACTACCCAATGTGTTTAGTAAATATTCCAAAAACCGTACTTGATCTTCTGCTTTAGATTGATAGGATTCAATTTCTTGCTTTTCAAATCCCTTAATCTCCTGAGCGGAAAGTTTATAAATTTGAAGAAAAATCAAACCTACTAGTAAAAAAAAGACACTATTTAGCCTCATATATAAATGCTTTCAGTTTTGTAACATCTTCCTTTTGGACTGGTGTCAAGTCCGAAATTAACCATCCGCTATTATAGCCTTTACGATTATATTCTGCGATTTGAAAATACCAGCCTTCACATTGAAAAAAATGAAATCTACTTGTGGTAACTGTTTTGAATTGAATACTTTTGGAAGCCATTTCATATAAAAAAATAGACAATGGATCCACTTTGAATTCATCTGAAGTGAAATCCACAGCATTTTTTTGTTTTAAAGATTTATGCAAGTTCATAAAATCTAATTCATGACTCATGGGGTGTAAAAACGCTTTTTCTTCGCTTTTGCTCTTATTAAAAAATTGCTGATAGTGAGCTGAAGACACTTGTTCCAAAACCCATTCGTAACCTTCTCTTTCTTCTTGAATTTTAAAGAAAAGCAAAATATTCTCCTCTTTTCCGTTTCTGGTAAACACTGCATTCACTTCAGCAAACCATCCATCCTGTCGAAAATTCAAAAATTGAGGATTTGTCTTGTCCGTCACATCGCTTATGAATTTCCTTTTCTGTTCATTTGAGAGATTTCGATTTTGGCGATCAAAAAGCAAACTGATATAGTCCTCTCGTAAAGTGGAGGATCGAAATGATTTATCAGATTCATAAAACCGTTTTCCCTTCTGATCTTCTTCCCCATTAAATCGTCTGAAAAACTGATTCACCTGCTTGGTGGAAGCATACAATTCACTCTCATCGCGAGAACTTCCATCTTCCTGCACAATTTGCGCAGGAAGATAGAGAGTTACACATAAAAATATGTTAAGAAAAAGGATTCGTATCATGAAGAAGTTTCTGTCACTCGAATATCACCCAGCATCACATCCCAAAACTCTATGGTTCTACCAGAAATTTGAGTCTTCTTTTTCTCTACGTAAATGGTAATGTCTTTTTTAGTGGTGTCTTTGTAATTCAATCCGTCATCAGAAGTACCTTCGAAACGCTGATAGACTGTTACAACTCCCACATATTTACCATCTGGTTGTTTTTCCAAGTCACTAATATAATGAATATCATACCAGCTAATTTTAACCTTATCGTAGTTCAAAGCCATCAACCGCTCAAAGTACTTCCTTACTTTGTAATACTCTACTTCCTCGGTAGTCAGTGAAGAAACACCCATTTCGCTTTCAGGAGCAAATAGTTCTTCTGCTCTGTCCATTACCCTATTAGCTTCAGAATAGGCCGTTTTTTTATCACCGATGATGCTTATATATTTACTTAAATCTCTAACTTTCTCTAAAGCTAAAGAATCAATGGCTTGTTTTCTTTGAGGAGATACATCATCAGTTTGTGCAGTAGCACCAAAAGAAAAACTTACTACAAGCGCTGTAATTGCTATATATTTTAATTTTAATCTTTTCATTATTTTAATTTTAGGTAGTTTGAAATATAATCTAATAATCTATACAATGAGGACTTAAAGTAAAGTACTGTCAATTAAATAGTTATAAGATTTACAAATGCAATTGTCAAATAATCACTTATCAATTATTTACGAATCAATTCAAGTTCCATGATTCTACCTTTATCGTTAGTTTTCACCTTGTAGATTTCATTCAGGTTCTTACCCTGATCTTTTAAATAGTTCATGTAATCCAAAATATTTGTTGGCTGGTCGTAATCCTTCAAACCATCAGCGGATTCATTAATTATAATGAGCACAGGCACATCAGGAGATGCGAACATAGATTTTGCTTCATTAATATTCCTATTGGCTTGGGCCGTATTATCTGAAGAATTGGCAATCGCATTGAAGTATTCACTTAATTTCCTAGATAATTCCTCCTCAGAAATCTTCTTATCTTTGGCATTTTCTGAAGTGCCCGCTTCCCCTAAATTCACTGAGACATTGTCAGGCTTTTCCTGTTGCTCTTCGGTAGTGGCCGTATCTTTAGATGCGTCCGCTACTTTCTTACTACTCTTACAAGCAAATAAGCCTGCACTCAAAATCAAACATAAGGCACTGAGCCTAAAAATAGATTTCAATTTATTCATTTCATACAATTGTTTAGTACAGCCCTAGTAACGTATAATTAGCAAAAAGTTATATTAATCGATAAAAATAATTGCTTTATCGACAAGATCAGATGATTGGTAAAATTATATGTTACCAGCCAAAAACATATACTTACCAAAAAAACAATTGCATGACCCTATGTGAATTTTTTTTGGTTATAATCGAGTACAAAAAATACTTCACTTTTTACATAGCAACTCTTCAAGCAGATAGAATTACTTAACTAATCAATGTTTCAATAGCGGAAAAGAAAACTCCTTAGTAAAAATAAAATAATTCAAGAAAAAATATCACAGCAATTTACTACCTTTCACCGCACTTAATAACGCTGATATCCCATGGCATTAAATTCTATTATCCTACTAGTTGCCATTTTGGTCGGCATATGGTTATTCTTATTCATATTTCCTGTTAATATCTGGATTACTGCCATTTTCTCAGGGGTTAAGATCAATTTACTGGAATTGGTATTCATGAGATTTAGGAAGGTACCACCAGTCCTTATTGCTAATTCGATGATAAACGCGACAAAAGCAGGAATTTTGGATGTTACCACTGAAGAAATGGAAACCCACTATCTCGCCAATGGAAATCTACCCAATGTGATTAAAGCTTTGATCGTAGCAGACAAAGCAAATTTAAGACTGACTTTCAAACAGGCAACAGCAATAGATTTGGCAGGCAGAGATGTTTTACAAGCAGTTCAGGTATCAGTGACTCCCTATGTAATCATTGTACCTGCCATTACTGGGGTATCGCTAGATGGAATCCAATTGGTAGCTGTGGCAAGGGTAACCGTTAGGACTAATCTGGAGAGACTTGTTGGTGGTGCAGGAGAAGAAACCATAAAAGCAAGAGTTGGACAAGGTGTTATTTCATGCATTGGAACTGCGAAAACTTACTATGAAGTATTAGAAAACCCTGAAAACATTTCCAAAAAAGTATTGGCCGATGGATTAGACTCGGGTACAGCATTTGAAATCTTATCTATTGATATAGCCGATATCGACATCGGAAAAAATATTGGAGCTTTCTTGCAGATCGACCAAGCAGCTGCTGATCTCAATATCGCTAAAGCTAAAGCCGAAAAACGAAGGGCGATGGCAGTCGCGCTGGAGCAGGAAATGCTGGCTCGTGTCCAAAAAGCAAAAGCTTCAGTAATCAAAGCTGAGGCTGAAATACCTGTTGCTTTATCTGGAGCTTTTAGGACAGGTCGTTTTTATTGAAAAGAAAGTTTTGAATTTGTCAATTTGGTATCAAGAAAGACCTTATGGATCAAAAAGTGAACTTATCGATTGACCATTTGAATAATTCCGTCAATATGTTTTAAGATATTTTTTTACCTTTCAGAAAATAAAAAAATACTATGAAGCATTATTTCTATATTTTCATTTTACTTTTTGCGGTTTCATGTAACGCCTTGAAAAACAATCAAACTACTGAGCCTGAATTATCTAAATACGATAAATTAATAAAGGGGAAAGAGAAATTCAGTGGATTTATAAATTACTACTGGGATCCAGAAAAGGGTAAAATATACCTTGAGATTGATAAATTAAATGAAGAACTCATATATGTAACCTACTTGTCTGCGGGTTTAGGATCCAATGATATTGGCTTAGACAGAGGACAAATTGGTAATTCCAAAATCATTAAATTTGAGAAGATCGGAAATAAAATCATGGTTTTTGAACCAAATTATAAATTCCGAGCCAACACTGATAATGCAGCAGAGAAAAAAGCCGTTAAAGATGCATTTTCCCATTCCATCATTCACGGATTTGAAATTGAAGCCTCTAATGATTGGTCACATTTAGTCGATGCCACTGATTTTTTTATCCGAGATGCACATGGTGTAAGTAAAAGATTAAAGCAATCAAATGAGGGGGCTTTTAGTTTAGATAAGAGTCGTTCAGTATTCAATATAGAGGGTTCAGGTAATTTTCCTGAAAATACGGAACTTGATTTTTGGATTTCATTTAATGGGGAAGCAAAAGGCAGGGAAATTTATTCTGTAACTCCTGATGCTGATAATATTACCGTTCGACAGCACCACTCATTTGTGCAATTGCCTGATGATGGATACCAGCCAAGAAAATTTGACCCAAGAGCAGGATATTTCGGCACAACCTATAAGGATTATGCCGTTCCGATCAACGAAGACATCAATCAAAGACTGATCAACCGACATAGATTACAAAAGAAAGAGCCAGCAGCAGCAAAAAGCGAGGCTGTTGAACCAATCATCTATTATTTGGATCCTGGGACACCAGAACCAGTTCGTTCAGCATTGTTGGATGGAGCCAGATGGTGGAATCAAGCATTTGAAGCTGCGGGCTACAAAAATGCTTTCCAAGTTGAAATGCTACCAGAAGGTGTAGATCCTTTGGATATCCGATATAATGTAATTCAATGGGTACACCGGTCATCACGCGGTTGGAGCTATGGCGCTAGTGTGACTGACCCTAGAACCGGAGAAATTATCAAAGGACATGTAAGCTTAGGTTCATTAAGAGTTAGACAGGACTTCCTAATTGCAGAGGGATTATTAGCGCCTTACGATAAAACCGGTAAAAACGATGCCATGGAAGCAATGGCATTGGCTAGAATCAGGCAATTATCAGCTCATGAAATTGGTCATACTATCGGTTTAGCTCACTCTTATTCTTCAAGCACTGAAAATGATGCTTCTGTGATGGATTATCCTCACCCAAATGTAGAATTAGACGAAAAAGGAAATATCACCCTTGATAATGCCTATGCTGAAAATATTGGTCTGTGGGATAAATACGCCATTCGTTATGGTTATGAAGAAATACCTTCTGGTAAAAATGAAGAGCAATACTTGAAAAGTATTATAAACGAAGCCAATGAGAAGGGATTAACTTTTATTTCCGATAGAGATGCAAGGGCAACTGGTGGTGCTCATCCATATGCTCATTTATGGGACAATGGCAAAGATCCAGTAGTTCAACTAAACCATTTGCTCAATGTAAGGCAAAAAGCACTTTCCAAATTTGGCGAAAATGTTATTCAATACGACAAACCGTTGGCACAAATTCAAGAAGCTTTAATTCCGATCTATTTTCTTCATCGCTATCAAGCAGAAGCAACTTCAAAGCTGATTGGAGGATTAGATTACTCTTATAAAATGAGGGATGATAATTTAAAGGAAATGAGAATTGTTCCAGCTGAATGGCAATTAGAAGCAGCTAATAGTTTAGCCAACTCTGTTACCGCTGAAAACTTAGCGTTACCAGAACAATTATTAAATACATTATATCCTAGACCTTTAGGTTATTATGATGGTAGAGAACTTTTAAATGGAAGAACAGGATTGACTTTTGATGCAATTGGTGCTGCAGAACAAGCTTCATCAATGGTTTTTGACCTTCTTATGCATCCTCAAAGATTAAGTAGATTAGTGGAATATCATGCAAGGGATAAAAAATATCCTGGGATTCAGGAAACTATGGATATCTTTCAGGCTACTTTATTTAGTTCAAAAGTGAATAATGACTATCAGGAAGCAATACAATTGACAACTCAATCTGTTTTTGTGAATAAATTGATGAGCAGTGTTCAAAAAGGAAGTCTTTCTCCTTTGGCCAGGGCGGAGCTGCTTGTGGTTTTACGTGATATTTCATCTAAATTGTCTAAACCTAATTACCGAGACAGCAAATTAAAGAAAGCTCAAAATCAAATGCTTGCAACTCAAATTAAACTATTTATGGAATCACCTGAGGAGTATGATATCGCACCTATTCCTGCACTTCCACCTGGTAGTCCGATTGGAAGTTGTGATTATTAAAAAATACATGATAAAATATTTTAATTACATCTAACGTTAAAGTTGAAATATTTTATCATGTATTAAATTGAACCACAATGAAGTTAATTTGTATTCTAGCATTAAGCCTTTTACCCGCTTTATCATTTTCACAATCCATCGTAAGCTATCATCAATCGCCAAATGGTGGAGAGCTGGCTTATGCATATGAGATCAATGATAAATTTAGACCAGAAATCAGACTTTATCCCAATACTTTGATAGAAAACTTGTATTTGAAATTGATGCTAAACTATGATTTTGTCAAAAAAGAATCATTTGAGTTTTACAGCGGCCTATCCGCATTTACAGGAATTGAGGAGGATATAACCTTAGTTATTCCTGTTGGACTAAATCTTTATCCTTTTGAGAACAAGAGTTTTGGCTTTCTAATGGAATTCTCACCTAGCTTTCCTTTTGATGGATTTGGAGCGTATTTTGGGGGAAGTTGGGGAATTAGATATAAGTTCAATAAAAAAGAATAATATAACATAATTCAAACTTGAGTAGAATAGGTAACTGGCCTATTGCGCATATGGGTTTATTTTCGCTCCATAATCTTTCAGGTTTGAAGCACTATTAGCTAACTTCTATGCTTACTATTGCTTTGCAGGAATTAAGCTTTTTCCAAGATCAACTGTAAGTCAGAAGGAATTTCCATTGGTTGCAATGGTGGTACATTAGCACCTCCTGTATTTCCAACGGGAATTTTTCCGACAAAAGATTTTACTCCGCCCACCAATAGCCTTGGAATTTGACCTACAATTTCTTTAAAATCTTTGATCTTAAATCCAAAGTTCAACATTAACCAATGCACATAGGAATGTTGAAAGGGAAATGCCTGTCCAATGATGTGGGCTCGTTCTAAATGCCTCCAAGCAAGTTGGTAATGCTGTGCATTAAGTTTCATTCTAAATTCGCTAAGTTCCTTCTCATAGTAAGGCCTTAAACCATCCGGAAATTTATAGTTAAAGTTCATACTGATATTTTAAAATCCATTATGTTCCAATAATCCCTTTTTAGTAGCTAAAAAATAAAGATCATTCCAAGGGACTGAATTTCTATCTTTGATTTGATGTGGATATTCTTCATCATGATTGACCAAAATCTTTATGTACTCCTTTTGATTTAGAGCTAATAGATGCATTTGAAGAGATTCATTTTCCCAACCCAAAGCATCCTTTACTTCATTATAGGATTGCACAAAATACAATTCATCCATTAAATCGATTTCCTGATCGTTCATTACTATTATATTTTCTTTCTTTCCAACTGTAGCTCCCAAAATTGGCTAATAGACCAAATATCACAACATAAAAACTATAAAACAACTGCAATAAACCAAAAGCGAATAAACTAAACTTTTGTTTTTGAGACTTTAGAATAAGTGAAATAAATAGCCCTTCCGTAAGAATTTTAAAAATAATGATCGGTAAAAGAATCAAAAATTCAAAGTTAATTAAACTATAAAAGACAGCCGTGATATAAATTAAATGAAAGGACCATACCGATAATGCAGGTAAACTGTCTTTCAAGTTAGCCGTAGCACTCCATTTAGCAGCCCAACGCTTTCTTTGTTTATAAAACAGATTTAAATTTTCCGGAGCAATTGTTTCGACTACCGCTTCCTTTTGAAAAAATATACCACCAGGATATTCAGATTTAATTTTCTGCAACAAGAAAATATCATCCCCAGATGGTATTGCTAAATTATCAGCATAGGGGTTTAGTTCTTCAAAGATGGATTTTCTAACAGCCAAATTGGCACCATTTGCCATGCTAGGATTACCGAGCTCGATACTGACTGCACCCGTTCCTATCAAAGGTGCAAATTCTATTTGAAATATTTTGGATTGGAAATTATTAGACTTGAACACGACACTCCCACTAACTAACTGAATTTTCTCAATTTCGAAGGGTGCCTGCATATTCTTTACCCAATCCACTGGAAAAACACAATCTGCATCGGAAGTCAAAATGATCTCTGCCTCTGCATGTTTAATACCCTCTGCAATAGCTGATTTTTTTCCATTTAAGATTCCATACAGACTAAGGACTATAATCTTAAAGGGAAAATTAGCTTCAAAGGATTGAATGATTTTTTTGAAATCATCATTAGAATGATCATTAATCAAAATCACTTCCAATAATTCCTCTGGATAATCTAAACCAGACAGACTTTTGAGCAAACTATCTAAATTTTTGGACTCATTCCTAAAAGGAATTATTATTGCTACGGATTTAAGTTCTCCACTTTCATTTAATTGAGGCAAACTCTTCCATGTTTTAGAGGCGAAAAGCAAGGCTAATCCATAGAGCATAATAACTAAAGAGAAAAATGCAAAAATCACGTATTTTTCAATTTAAGTTGAGGAATAAAAAATAATCCCACTAATGCGGGCAAAGCAATATTTATCAGCCATAAAATCAACCCAGAGGCGATAATCGGTGCAACTTCTACATTTAGACTGTCGAAGAATAAGGCTACGCTAAATTCCCTAATTCCCAAATCACTTAAGAAATTAAAAGTTGGGAGAACGGATTTAGCTAAAAACATGAAAGCTATACCCATAAATTGTAGAAAGACATCGATTTTTAGGTTCAAAACAGATAACAAGAGTAGAAATTGAGTACTAAAGATTAAGTACCTGAGAAAGGATAGCCCCGTTAAAATGGTGATCAGTTTGAAGCCCATCCTGTTGACAGGCTCGATATATTCGTGAATTTTTGGGTGTTTTCGCTTCAAGAATAAGAGAATGAAAATAATTATAATTATAAAACCCAAAATGCTTAAAAATGGATAAGTGATAGAAAAAGGAATTTCAATCTCGACCAAGCTCCTCTGAGAATAAATGAATAAGGCTAACAACCCAAACAAAGCAGTAGGTAGCATTTGCATCATGCGAGAAATTAAGATCAATCCTAATGCCTTTTTCCGGTCTTGATGAGTTATTGAAAACACTTTAGCGAAATAATCTCCTATGGCGTGGGGTGTCACAAATCCAAGTGCGACTCCCGCCAAAACCCCAATTACTGCATTTGACATCGTGATTTGGGTAATAGGTTGAATGGAGTATTTCCATTTCAAAACTTCCATCAACCAATTAAATGGCATTAGGAATATGACTACAAACAAAACAACTATATTTTGATTAAATAATTTGAAGGCAGCAATAAAGCCTGATGGGTCTGCACTAATTTTTTCATATAAAAAAATCAGCACCAATAGTGTTATAAAGACTTTAAGGCCAATCAGCAGATATTTTTTCAAGCTTCTGTATAAAAATTAAAAAACCACCATACAATGATGCACATTAGTAGGTGGTTTTCAAAATATCAAGAAAATTTCTGTTTCTATCTTCTATATTCTTCCAGCTTATTCAAAGCGGTTTGGAGTTCTCTTTTAATTTTAACTTGCTTGTCGTGTGATCTCTTTCTTAAATCTTCCAGTTCTTCATCTACTCTTTCTTTGTCGCGTTTAGCTTGTTTAGTTAATCGAAAGCTATTCATAAACATGATATAGACGATTACTAACCCAGCCAATAAAATCACGACTAAAGACCACATGACAATATTATAAGTAGTTTTTGTCATGGGGATACCAAACAAGGGCATTTCATCTACCACACTTCGTGCTTGCTCTAATTCAGCCTTTAAATCATTCATTTGCGCTTTGGCAGAATCTCTTTCCTTTTCAGCTGTCAATTGTGCATCTTTCGCTGAAGAGACTTGCTGATTAAGATTGTTTATAGTATCACTTAAAACTTCTCCAAAAGAATTGACTTTAATGATTGGAATAACTTTATACTTTTCAAAAGTCTCGCTGCTTTCTACCATATTTTGGTATTGCTCAGATAGCTTAGCATCCTCTTGAGCAAATGCATCAAACTGAATTGCAAAAGCAATCATTGTAAAAATAACCAAAAGTGTGTATCTCATAATAAATCTATTTGTCGTAAAAAGTACCCATTTAATTGGCTGTAAATATAGTTTGAACGAATGGAATTAAAAAAACTTATGCCAAAATGAATTATAATAATCCATAATTCCATCAACAATTTGTAGCGATGAAAGTTGTTGCAACATGAAAATAGAATATCAAAAAATTACCTTAAAAATAGCAGCTATCTATAATATACTATGGGGAGGCTGGGTCGTTCTGTTTCCTCAACATTTCTTCGATTTAGTTGGTATGGAAAGAATTAATCATCCGATGGTCTGGCAAGGGATGGGAATGGTCATTGGCGTTTATGGTTTAGGATACTGGTGGTCATCACATAATCCACTTAGACACTGGCCGATAATAATGGTAGGCTTTCTAGGAAAGATATTTGGACCCATAGGTTTTATATTTAATTATGTGCAAGGATTCGTTCCATTTGAATTCATTTTTACATTAATTACCAATGATTTCATATGGTGGATACCATTTTTCTTAATTTTAAAAGACGTTCATGTTAAAACAAATTGGAACTTATCTTGAAATGAAGGGTTCAGTGTGGCTGATAGCCGGTTTCTATTTGATAGCAGGAGTTAATCATTTTATTAATCCGCAATTTTATTGGCCACTGATTCCACCCTTTTTCGAAAATCCCGAAGAAATTAATAAGATTAGTGGGATAGCCGAAATTCTACTTGCAGGAGGACTTTTCTTCTACCCCAGCAGAAAAACTACTTCTTTTATCACGATTATTGTACTTTTGGCTTTTGTTCCTTCACACATCTATTTCATTCAGATTGGTTCCTGCATTGATAATGGTCTATGCGTTCCGGAATGGATTGGATGGTTAAGATTAATAGTTGTTCATCCCGCTTTAATTTTATGGGTATGGAGAGTAGGGAAGTCAACTGTTTCCTTGTACTGATGCTGACGAGTAAAATCAAGTGCCAGTTCATTGAAAATTTCTGCTTGATCGATGTTGCAGATATGACCAGCCTCCATGATTTCTTTATAGATTACTGAGGGGTGATTTTTAGCAAAACTTTTAGCAGAATTCAAAAAGATGTAATCCTCTTTACCCATCAATGCTAGTGCTGGAAAGTTAATTTCTTGACAATAAAACCTATCCAAAAGCTTGAAAAACTCGCCATATAAACCAACCCATTTCATGTATTCAGTTGGAGTCAACTTTTGGGCTTGCTTTTGGTAAATTTTTCTTGATGTTTGATGTGTTCTGTAAGGCATCAATAAGTATGAGAAGATGCTATACATCCATTTATAGGGTAAAAACAAATTGAAAATCCGAGCCAATTGAACAAAAGATTTTATCAAGTTATTAGCTTTGAAAATACCTCCAGCAAAAATTGCGCTCGCCACCAATTTTGGGTGCTTGATGCTTAAATCTTGCATGATGACACTGCCAAAGCTTAAGGTAATAAAATGTGCCTTTTTAATTTTATGCTCATCAAGCAAGTCTTTTAAATCTTTTGAAATGAGATCAAAATTATATTTCTCTATTTCGGGTTCGATATTTTTAGATTTCCCGTGATCTCGCAGATCAACGAGTAAAATATTATAAAATGATTTAAAAGTTTCTATTTGATATTTCCAGGTGGCTGTGCTTCCACCTGCTCCATGAACAAAAACTACCCATTCTTTGGAGGAAGCATTCAACTGAACAACAGCATGGAGAGATGTTTTTTTCATATTGACTAAACATCGACCATTAGCTTTTGTTAAAAGATTTATTTTCTATGAGAAACTGCATAGATCTGGAAAGGTAAATCAGAATGCTGAAAAAACATTTATCTTTATAGAAAGCGCTGTTAAAATATCTCTCTTAAATCCTACAAATGATTCAATACATAAAAGAATTATCAGATTTTGGCTTACTAATACTAATCTGGTTGGTGCAATTAATTATCTACCCATCTTTTACATACATGAATAATGAAAATCTATTGTCTTGGCATCCAAAGTACACAACCATGATATCTGTGGTAGTTATGCCCTTAATGCTAATCCAGCTCTTTAGTACTTTCTACTTGACTTATAATGATTTTAACTTGATTCTTCTCATACAATGTATTTTAATCATTTTACTATGGACCACTACCTTTTTTCAGGCCGTGCCGCTACATAATCAGATTGAAACAGCTAATGAAATGCAAACCGCAGCGACTAAATTGGTTCAAATAAATTGGAGGCGAACTATAATGTGGACATTTATCGTAATTTTGAATTTCATCGGTAGAATAGACAACATTAAACATTATATGTAGTTACATATACCTGCAATAAAAATAATTAATGACCTCCTCAGACGAATTCGGCACTAAGCCTATAAACTACTTATTAAGAAAACAAGCAGTTCCATCCGCAATTGGAATTCTAACGCTATCCATATATGGCATTGTCGACACTATTTTTGTAGGTAATTATGTAGGCTCAGTAGGGATCGCTGCCATCACTGTAGTTATTCCTATAACATTTTTGATTTCTTCAATTGGGATGGGGATCGGAATCGGTGGTGCTTCTATTATTTCAAGAGCTCTTGGCTCTGGCAAAACAGAAAAAGCCAATAAAACATTTGGTAATCAGCTTACCTTAACTTTCATTTTAGGAATATTTTTTAGTTTGGCGTGTTGGATATTTATAGAACCGTTACTTGCAGCTTTTGGAGCAAAGGGAGATATTCTCCAACCAACCGTTGAGTATTTCACAATCCTATTATTGGGAATCCCTGTATTGGCATTTGCCATGATGTCCAACAGTATTTTTCGCGCAGTTGGATACCCTAAGGTTGCGATGGTAGTCATGATTGTTCCCGCAATTGTAAATGTCATTTTAGACCCGATTTTTATTGCGGTTTTAGGATGGGGAATTGAAGGAGCTGCTTGGGCAACTACATTTTCGTACCTTTTTAGTGCTGCTTACGCAGGTTATTTCTTTTTGAAAGGCAAAACTGGATTTATATTAAAGAAGTCAGATTTTGTTTTGGACCTAAAACTTACTGGAGAGATTTTTTCTATAGGATCAGTAACCTTTGCCCGTCAAGGAGTAGTGAGTTTACTGTTTTTAGTATTGAATAATTCTTTATTTAAATATGGAGGAGAAAGTGCTATTGCAGTGTACGGAATTATAAATAGGATGATGATGTTGGTAAATGTCCCTGCAATAGGGATTACACAAGGTTCCATGCCTATTATAGGCTATAATTATGGGGCGGATTTATTTAAGAGGGTTAGTTTGACTTTAAGAAATGCCATCATTTCTGCTACAGTACTTTCTTCTGTTATCTACGCAGGCATCTTGATTTTCACACCTCAAATAGTCAGTGTTTTTACTAATGATCAAGATTTAATAAAAGAGACTGTTCCGGCATTAAGAATTACATTTTTGATGACACCTTTAATCGCATTCCAGCTAATTAGTTCAGCGTATTTTCAGGCATTAGGCAAAGCTTTGCCTGCACTTCTATTAACATTGACTAAGCAAGGTTTCTTTCTGATACCTCTTCTCTTGATATTACCAAGTTTCTATGAAATTAATGGAATATGGATTGCGTTCCCTATTGCAGACCTCGCAACGGCAATTGTTTGCATGAGCTATCTATTATACGATAGTAAGAAAATTGTACTTAATCCATCATCAGTATAACAAAAATCACATCTCCTTTTATCCCAGATAAGTTGGTATAAGTAACACAGAATCGCCTTCGGTGTATTATGGTAAACATTAGCATCTTTTATGTGTCTAACTTTGTATTAATAAATTTTAATTATGAAGTGTATATACATTATTTTATTACTAGTGACCGTAAATTACTCTTTCGCGCAACAAAGAGGAGGTTATGGAGGAGCCGGAAATTCGCAAATTACTGGGAAAATTGATGGAACTATTTTAGATGAAAAAAATTCTGAGCCTGTTTCGTATGCAACTGTAGTTGTAAAATCACCAGCAAGTGGTGAAACCGTTAACGGAGTAGTAACTGGTGATGACGGTAAATTTAAGATCGTAGGTTTAAAACTTGGTAAGTATATTATCGAAATTTCATTTGTGGGTTACCAAAAATTTACACAAGAAGTTGAATTGACGCCTAAGGAGCCTGATTTTACTTTCGAAAAAATACAGCTAGTAACAGACACAGATCAATTAGAAGAAGTAGTTGTTGCGGGTAAAAGAGAAACCATAGAAAACAAAATAGATAGAATAGTTTACAATGCCGAACAGGATGTTGCTAACATGGGTGGGGATGCATCGGATGTTTTAAGAAGAGCACCCCTCCTAGCGGTTGACCAGGACGGAAATGTTTCCCTGAGAGGAAACTCAAACGTTCAAATCCTAATAAATGGAAAACCAAGTAGTATGTTTGGAGCAAATACGGGAGATGCATTGAAAATGATTCCTTCTGATCAGATTAAAAGTGTAGAAGTAATCACCTCCCCTTCGGCCAAGTATGATGGTGAAGGTACTGCTGGTATTATCAACATAATTACTAAAAAACAAACCCCCCAAGGTTTTGCAGGAAATGTAGATTTAACTGCAGGTACTCGAATTAATAGAGGTGTTGTTGGTATTAATGCAGGAAAAGGTAGATTGGGCTTTAATGCAAACGGTAGTTCATTTTATTCCTGGCCGCAGTATGCAACGACAGATTTCTACCAAAGAACGGTAGTTAATGGTCAGGAAAATATTCGCGAACAAAATGGAGAAAACTTGAGCAATCGATTGGGTTACTTTGGAAATATGGGTGCATTTTATGACTTCAACGCTTACCATAGTTTATCGACTAGTCTAAGATTACGCGGATTCAATAGTACTTCATCTGGAACCAATACAGTTTCACAAAACTTAGGAGGAGATGAGACCTCATTTCAAAGATTTCAAGACAACTTCTCCCAAAACTGGGGATATGAATGGTCACTTGACTATGTAATGAAATTTCCCGAACAAGAAGGAAGAGAATTTTCAGCTTCATACAAAATAGATGGTAATGTTAGAGATCAAGAATTTGAGATTAATCAAGAGAATCCAGAAAACTATGAAGTTGGACGAAATGTAAATGATGGAAATAACAGAGAAAATACTGTACAACTTGATTACACTCATCCAATGGGAGAGAATTTCAAATTAGAAACTGGTTTTAAATCCATTATTCGCGATATAGATAGTGATTTTCGCTACGAAGAGCAGCCAGAGGGTGCAAATTCATACCAAGTAGTGGATAATAGAACAGATATATTCTTCTATAATCAAGATGTATTTGCAGGATACATTTCTACTCAAACTAATATCACAAAAAAATTAGGCATGATAGCAGGAGTTCGGTACGAGTACACAGGCTTAGAGGGAAATTTTGAAGAAGCTACCGAGCAAGCATTTGGCCCTATTTCTTATGAAAACTGGTTACCCAGCATCATAGTCAGCCAAAAGTTTGGCAAGTTCAACTCCCTAAAGCTAGCTTATAATCGAAGAATTCAAAGGCCTAGTTTGGGTAATGTAAATCCATATGTAGAAATAGGAAATATTCGAAATATCAGCTTTGGTAATCCCATGCTAAATCCTGAATTATCTGATAATTACGAACTCGGTTATAGTACATTTTTAAAAGGCACATCGTTTAACCTTTCTTTCTTTTACAATGATATCAGCGAAGTCATTCAATCCGTGATTTTCGAAGACCCAGAAAGAGATGCAACTGTGACGACTTTTGATAATGTGGGAACACAGCAAAACGTAGGGAGTAACGTATTTATATCCACTAAATTTTTTGATATCTGGACTGTTCGTGGTGGAATAAATGCTAATTATTTCATGTCAGAAGGAATTATTCAAGGGCAGGAGGTTGAAAACAATGCGTGGTTGTTTAGCGGTAATATTAATTCAAATATTGAATTACCAAAAGATTGGGTTATAGATGCTTTTGGATTTGCGAGACCAAGGAGACAAACCTTGCAAGGATATAACCCGGCATTTTCAATTTTTGGCATGGGAATAAAAAAGCAGATCTGGGAAAAAAGAGGAAGCATTGGTCTTTCTATAATAGAACCTTTTAAGGCTAGAAAACCATTTGAAAGTGAATTAGGAGAGGAAAATAGCGATTTCTACCAAAGAAATGTCTTTGCGATTCCATTTCGTTCTTTTGGAATTAACTTCAGCTATAAATTTGGTCAGCTAGATTACAAAGCAAGGACAAAGCGAAGTCGAATCTCTAATGATGATCAAAAATCTGGAGGAGATGATGGCCAATCGTTTTAATTGGCTGTAACGACCTAAAAAAAGGGTCGGATACGTAACGTATCCGACCCTTTTTTTTTATGCAAAATACATTTTCAACCAAAATTGAGGCAGCACTTCTGCTTAAGTTTGGAATTGAGTAAATATGATAATTTAAATATCAACAGAGTGAATCGCCCACATCATAGACAAACTTAAATTCATTTATCATCCCTTTGAAAAAAGGGATCTGGACCAATTGAAACTTGTTTCAATTATTTCATGGCAGCTACCTCATCAAACAAGTCTTTAAAACTAGGATTCATATTTTCGTAAACTATTATCACAAGATCACTCGCATTCTCGAAGATTTAGCTCTAGCCAAATTTATCAGTATTGGGATAAACTTAATAGAAATATACTCCTGAGTGAATTGCTTATAGCATAATCATGATAATATAGATCTAGTCAATTATCTTTGCTACATGCCAAAATTTGACTTTTCTAAAATAGATTTACCGATAATCAAAATTCTTCCAACACTACTGCAAAGAATGAAAGAGGAGCAAAACCTCATATTAAATGCAGAAGCTGGTGCTGGAAAAAGCACCATCATCCCATTAGCGTTACTGGATATGCTGAAAGTGGATCAAAAAATTATCATGCTGGAGCCAAGAAGATTAGCAGCAAAATCCATAGCACAAAGGATGTCCCAGCTTTTAGGAGAAGAAATATGCACCACCGTTGGTTACAGAATCCGCTTTGAGACCAGAGTGACCAAATCTACCAAAATAGAGGTTGTAACTGAAGGTATCCTCAACAAAATGATGGACAGTGACCCTCATCTCACAGATGTAGCCATAATCATTTTTGATGAATTTCATGAAAGAAGTATACATGCAGATGTTGCTTTAGCTTTAGCCCGCTTCACTCAACAAAATTCAAGGCCTGATATAAAGCTATTAATCATGTCTGCTACCTTGAATCAAAAATTATTGGCCAAAGAACTTAAGGCAAAAGTGGTGGTTAGCGAAGGTAGGCAATATCCTGTCGATATCGTCTATGCTGGAAATTTAGATCAAAGATTGATCGCAGAATTAACCGCAGAACAAATTAAAAGATCCTTAATAGAAGATGAAGGAGATATTTTGGTTTTCCTTCCGGGTCAGGGCGAGATTTTAGGAATACAAGATTTGCTAAGAAAAGCTAAAATAAAAGCAGAAATCTGTCCACTTTACGGCCAGCTTCCATGGCCAAAGCAGTGGTCCGCCATTCAGCCCCACCCAAAAGGAAAACGTAAAGTCGTTTTAGCCACCTCCATCGCAGAAACAAGTTTGACAATTGAAGGTATAAAAATTGTAATTGACACAGGACTAAAAAGAAATTCAATTTTTGACCCCAATTCGGCCTTAAATAGCTTAATAACTCAAAATATCTCGCAAGATGAAGCAACACAACGAGCTGGGAGGGCAGGAAGAGTAGCTGCTGGAAAATGCTATAGAATGTGGACTCAAACAGAACAAAATTTAAAACCCAGCCACAGATTGGCTGAAATCCTTTATGCTGATTTAGCCAACTTAAAATTGGATTTGGCTGCTCGAAACATTCATGAAAGTAAAAAACTTTTTTGGCTGACTCCTCCCCCTTTGGATAAGCTGATATATGCTGAAAACTTATTGAATCAATTGGAGGCTATAGACGCTGAGAAGCATATAACTGAAGTTGGTAAACAAATGCACCAACTCCCATGCCATCCAAGGTTGGCACATATGCTAGTGAAATCTACCGAAAATTTATCTCTGGCTGTTGATATTGCAGCCTTACTAGAAGAAAAAGACCCGCTGTATAAAAAGGCAGGTGCTGATATAAGCGAAAGAATTGACACCCTTAGAACACTAAGAAATGAAAAAAGATTGGGAAGAAATTTTAAAAAGATAGAAAAAATCGCTTCCTCCTACCGATCACTTTTCAATATTGATGAGGACAATAGCGAAATTGATCCTTATGCAATCGGATACTTACTTGCCATGGCCTACCCTGACAGAATTGCTTCCGCAAAAAGAGGCAATAATGCTCAGTTTCAATTGTCAAATGGCAGTATAGCGGCTATAGGGCATAAAGATGAATTAGCTGATGAAAGCTGGTTGACTGTAGCTAATATGGATGCCAGAAGTGGAATGGGAAAAATATTTTTAGCGGCTCCCCTTAATCCCAGAGACTTAAAACCCTTGGTTAAAAATAAACGCTCAGTGAAATGGAATTTTGATGATGATGAGTTTATAGTCAGTGAAGATTTAAGTATCGGAAATATCATTTTAAAAAGTGAGGAGCTGGACCAAGAATCAAGCCCTTTTGAAAAAAGAAACGCTATAATTAGAGCATTGCAGCTGCATTGCGAGGAACTTCTTAGACCTGATGATGAATTTGCTAATTACCTACAAGAACTGAAAATTAAAAGTGATGAATTGCTTGATTTAGATCTGAAATTTCTAGGTATAACAGCTGAAAGGTGGTTACCAGTGGGAATTGAAAATGATCAACAGGTATTAAAAAAGATTCAACAGCTTTCTTTAACATCAATTCTCCGAAATCTAATTACATCCTAGTCTTCAAGGCCTCTAAATTTAAGCATCACGAGCAGAATGAAATATATCTGAAATACTTCACTACGGAATTCATATAAATATTTTATCCTATCCATTAGAAAAACAAATAATAATACAAGCGAATAGTTTTATAGTTTTGCACCATATGATCAAGGCGGAAAATTTAAAACTTATATCAGGAATCTTTAATACTGGCGAAGCAACAAAAATATTATTAGGCCTACTCAAAAACAAAATGGACTTTCATAATATGGAGATTGCGCATATTAAAGAAACTGGCTCCGGAAATCTTGAGAAATCAGAGCAACGACTTAAGGAATTGAAGCTACTTGAAAAGGAAATTAAGTTAATAATAGAGGAAGCCATGCATGAGCAGCTCGACTTACGAATTGAGAGTACTATCAATATCAATCCAATAAATAAATAAAACCAATGAATTTTGGACTGTTAGTTGAAAATTTAAGCAATCCTGCCCTTCTTTTTTTTCTTTTTGGGATTATTGCAGTGATGCTAAAAAGTGATTTACAAATACCAGAGAGCTCATCAAAATTTATATCTCTGTATTTATTATTTTCCATTGGTTTTAAAGGTGGACATGAATTAGCACATGCTGAATTGGGTTGGTCGGTATTTTGGACGGTGCTCTTCGCTCTGGCTACCTCTGTATTAATTCCAATCTATTCATTTTTCATACTGAAAGGAAAACTAGGCTCACAAAATGCAGGTGCTATAGCAGCTTCGTACGGTTCCATTAGTGCAGTTACTTTTATAACAGCAGTAAGCTTTCTCGAGCTGCAAAAGATCAGCTTTGGTGGACATATGGTTGCTATAATGGCCATGTTAGAAGCCCCAGCGATCATGGTGGGTGTATTATTGCTGAATATGTATAAGGAAGAAAAATCTGAAAAATTGCTTGATCGATCGGTAGTATCTCATGCCTTTACCAATGGAAGTGTACTGCTAATCCTTGGGAGTCTCGTTATAGGCTGGATTGCAAGTGATAGTCAAGCAAAAGGGATAGAACCATTCACCACAGATATCTTCAAAGGTTTTTTAGCAATATTTCTGTTAGATATGGGTATATCTAGTGGTAAAAAATTAGGGAATCTTTTTCAACATGGAAAATTCATTTTCGCATTTTCAATTCTAATGCCATTATTTAATGGAGTAGTAGTAAGTATTCTTAGTGGATTGATCACTTCTGAAGTGGGTGACCGGTTTTTATTAAGTATTTTGTCAGCAAGTGCATCTTACATTGCAGTTCCTGCTGCCATGAAAATCGCTGCGCCAAAGGCAAACCCTAGTTTATATTTACCTATGGCTTTAGCGATAACATTTCCATTTAATATAACCCTGGGCTTTCCTGTGTATATGAAAATAATTGAAATGAATCTACTTTAGAATTATCAACTAGTCATTAATAACATCATATACAATAAAATAGCAAATCCTAAACTCCAAGTAGTTCTATTGAACGGGCTTCCAGGGATATAGGCAATCAATAGTCGATGGATGCAAAGAAGGTGCGACTTTTCCTTTTCAAATGCAGTATAATTGAAATAATGATCATTGATTGCTTTCCTCTTCATCTTCTTCATCATCCTCATCTTCATCCTCTACCACAGGAGGAAAAGGAAAATGAGTAAATCTTTCGAACAGGCTATCCGCTTCAAAGAAAGTGCTGATGGAAAAACGATTTGGATCTATATCTTCAATTTGGAAATAGGCAGTATCCGTTCCTCTCCATACAAAAACCACCGTATCAATTGCAGTTTGTGCAGTTTGAGTAGACGGTACAAACCAAAATCCTCTTAGTGTATCGGTTGAATTGCCGCAAGTATCAGCAGGATTAATATAAAAAAGGGAATCCTTATCGCTGGTAGCCGAGGTAAAATTAAATATGACCTGTCGAGGAACTTCACAAGAATCAAACGCTACTTCTTCAGAGAATAACAATCTCTCATCCAACATCCATCTCTTAGTTTCCTGATTGGAGAGTAATCTTTGCACCTCTACCCTTCTGAATGCATCGAAAGTGGGTTCATCAGGTAAACAAGAGAGCAGCATAAAACTCAAAGGAAACAAAAACAAAAATCTCTTCATTTGGCAAATATAATATTTTATGAACTGGAAGAATTAAAAACAGTGCCAAGATTCACAAAAAAATCCAAGGAGATCAAAAACATTAAATAATCAATTTTTTTATACATAAAATTATATTTTAAAATATAATTCACTTATCTTCAATCTATAAAGTGTAAGTTTGTTGTAAGGTTAAAGACCAATACGATTGTAAAAAATTTTTACAACCCCCTTTAAAAGGGTATTATTTATAATTTTTCCATTATAGTATATAATTTTGTATATTTATATTTCGATGTATTATATGTATTGTTCGATGAAATAATGTTTTTTGCGCACCAACTATAAATAGTATGTTTGTATAATGATTAATTCGGGTAATTATATAAAATGTTTCTACACTGTTTTAATGGGTGTAATTTTTGTATGTACTTCCAATGTGCTTAAAGCCCAATTTACTTGCGCAGATGCGTCATTTGGAGCAGGGAATGGACAACAAATACGAGTAGAAGGCGCTGCCGGACTAGGGACATTTTGTGCACCAGTAACTGTTGACTGGTATATTTCTTTTGATGCTTCTATACCAGTAGGAGCTGATGTGGATGTTATTGTTGACTGGGGTGATGGTACTGATAATACATACAATACAAATAATTTTGGAACAACTTGGGAATTAAGTGACGGAAATGGTGCTACATTTACTGTCGGATCCCAAACTTATGCAGGTACTACAGTTGCGCGAAAAATTTATCCCACAAACGAAAATGTTTGTTTTTACGACATAACAGCGAGATTAGTGATTGATGGCAACGTTTGTGCTGCATCAACTATTATCAATAAGGTTAATTACTGGGATACAGACGAAGATATTCCTGGGAATGTAAATATTGATCCTATATTAATACAGGTATGTGCAGGAGATCAAGTAACAGTAAATTTTGATGATAATACCACTTTTAACTGTGTTAATCCTGCCGATACTGACAATCCAAATGAAGATTTAAGAAATGTTAGGTGGACATACAATACAACCGATGGTGCAGCACCATTTGGTCGAATTAATGATGTACTTCTTAGCAATGGAGTAACTCTAGATGGTTCTAATATAGGAGACCAAGACTATATCCCTCCTCAGGCAGATGTCCCTGGAAGTGATGTTAATACGATCGAAGAGTATCCTGCTATAGTAGGTCCAGGCGATGCTGTTTCCACTACACTTGACCTGACAGTACCTGCCACTGCAACTGTAGGACAAGTATTTGAAATAAAACTTGAAAACTGGGGCCCATGTAATCCGCTGGGTGGTCCAATACCTGTAATAGAAAGATATGCGATAATCGAAATTGTTGAACCTCCACAAGGACTGGACTTTACAATATCAACTGATGGACCTGGACTTAATCAAAAAATAACTTTTTGCCCCGGTGAAGATATTAGATTAAGAGGTTCTTCAACTAACCAAACACCAGATTTTGTATATAGCTGGGAGATATTTGATGGGCCAAATGCTACTGACCCCCTCATTTTTGATAGAACTAACGATCAATTCACATGGTTAAGTGATGAAGTAGGTGATTTACAAAATGCTTTTTCAACCTCCGGTGATAAATTGATTAGAATGTATATCCAAAATTCAGATACAGATTTAACAGGCAATTGTACTGTTTTTGAGGATAAACTGATTGAAATAATTGAAACTCCTACTCCAACAATTGGCACAGACGACTTAAGTGGTGGCGGCACTGATATAACTATTAGTGCAATTAATTTATGTGAAGTTGAGCTCCCTATTGATTTTGCATTTACAGATGAAACTCCAGATAGAAATGCTTCAACCGAATCTAGATGGACAGTTTTTGATAATAATGACATGATAATATTTGGAGGGGGTGTCTACGGTGCTCAAACAGCTGCAGCAGATAATCCAGTTGGATTAATGCCATTTACATTTCCTACACCTGGCCATTTTAAAGTCGTTTTAGAAATTAGGGATGGAACAACAAGTTGTGAAGCTTCTGACACTGTAAATATCTTCATTTACGACACCCCTGAAGCAGATTTCGAAACTGATGATGTATGTGCCGGTGATGGTGACCCAAGTAATAGAACTCAATTTTTCAATATTTCAGACGCTAATAACGGTATAAATCCTCAAGTGAATGGAGATGAAGTTGTCAGATGGGTGTGGGATTTTAGTTACGATGTGGTAGCAGGTTTTAATAATGAAAGAGACGTTAATAATAATAATCCTTTTCAAAGATTTTTAGATGGTACAGATGGAGCTGAACCTACTGAATCGCAACCAGGATTTTATGACGTGGCTTTAGTAGTAGAAACCACCAATGGTTGTACTGATACTGTAGAATACGTAGTTGAAGTAAAACACAATCCACTTTCTGATCTCGAGGCTTCTTATACCAATGATTATGAAGGCAATTTAGCGGGTGATCCTTATTCAGGCGATCCCATTTGCCCTGGAACTCTTTTAACGTTCATTAATACGACAGATGAATCTCTAAATGACCCTTCCGTTGCCCCTGTCGATTATGAGTTGCAAATAGATAGTTTAGGCACTACAATATTTCGTGAAATAGGAGCCCCAGGTGATGTAAATGAATCCGTTTCACCAAATATTTTCTTTAATAATACAGGATCAAATGAAATTTACACAATCGAATTGGTGGCCAATGGTGATAATGGGTGTAGTATCATAAGTGCCCCTATAACGGTTACTGTTCTTCCTGGTAGTGCATCTGGATTTGAGGTATTTGACGAACCTACATTTACAAACGAATACGATCCAATTATTGAGTATTGTTCTCCCTATGAATTTTACTTTCAAATTGATAATCCAACTGATAATTTATTAGATCCCGGAGACTCTTTGGTATGGGAAGTTTTTGATGGTTCTACTCTATTAGGAGGTGACACGCTGGAATTTGGTGAAGCAAACTACGATCAATTTTCATTTGAATTTAATAATGATTTCCCAAGTATTGCTGCCATCAATTATACAGTGGTATTACAACCTTTTGTTGACGGTGTTTGTGTTAATAATTCGCAAAGAACTGTCCGCGTACTGCCACGACCTAGTTCAGATTTCACACCTGCCGATACCGTTGTAACCTGCGACTCTGTAACTTATTATTTCGAAGCTATACAACCAGGTCTTTTAACCTACGATTGGCAAGTCCAGCCTACGGCCGACACTCTTTCTACACAAAATGATGGAGTTAACTTCTGGGTAAGTTACAATAGACCTGATGTGGGAGATCCCAACGTAAATGTTGAGGTTAGATTGCAGACTACAAACCCATTTAATTGCGTTGGCGATTTGTCTGATCCCTTTAATGATACAATTCTCCCAAAAGATGATATTAATGTAATTCTTGATACCGTTGGAAATGAACTCTGCACGCCTGCACCCTATGGTTTTGTAAATAATACCACTGATCCCGTTCCTGCCGGCACCGAATGGCAATTGATTATTAAAAATCTAGACATCAATGATTCAACGATCATTAATGGAAGTACTTTAGCTGGAAATGAGGAATTTCGGGAATCTGATCCTGCAGATATTTTCGAATATACTTTTTCAGAATCAGCAAATTACGAGATTAGATTAAATGCCCTTTTACCAAGTACTTGTGATGTAGCTTCTGACCCTCCTATTTCACTTAGCATAAATGAAAGCCCAACTGTTGATTTCGATACCAATATAGATGAAGGTTGTGCACCCTTTTCCTTTAGCATTATAAACGAAACAAGTAGTGTCCCATCTGGCAGTGATTTTGATTTATCTTATGAAGTAAGACGACCAAATGGCACTTTGGTAGCTGGTTACTCTGGAACAGTTATTAAAGGGCCAAGTAACCCTGCGGGACTCAACAGTTTAACTTTGTCTAATTTGACCGTTCCTGCTGGATCGCCCTATATCGACTATGAGGTGATTTTAATTGCTGAAACAGTGGCTGGATGTACTGCTGAATCAAGTCAAACGATCAGAGTTTTTCAAGAACCAGATATAGATTTTGATGTTATTTCTACAAATCCAGCATGCGAAGAAGACTATAATTTTGATTTTGAAGTAGTTACCAATAATATTAATATTGCTGATTATGAACTGTTATGGAGTTGGGGCGATGGACAAACACTTGTAACTGAAGAGGACACTATTGTCAATCATACATTTAGTAATCGAGCAAGCTTCTTTGGATCAGATACCTATACGGTCACCTTATCAATTGAAACTGAATACGGTTGTATTGCTAGTGTCAGTAAGCCAGTTAATTTAAATCCTAGGGTGCAGGCGGGTTTTTTCAAGGACAAAGAACAGGGTTGCTCTCCCCTTCCGGTCAATTTCACTAGCTCCTCGATTCAAGCAGGCATCAGTGGCAATCACCAATATGAAAAAAGAGTGGCGGGGACCAGCACTTGGGTACCTTTTACCAATAGTCCATCCAATAACGGTGCGGTTTCAGAAGTCTTTTCAAATACTAGTGACAGTGTACAAATTTTTGAAATTCGCTATAATGTTTTCTCCGATATTTCTAATGGGACTATTTGTTATGATACTGCCGCAATTGATTCTTTAACTGTCTTTCCTGAATTTAATAGTCCAACAATCACTGGACCAGATGAAATTTGTGCTTTTGCGCAACAAATTGCCTTTAAAGTTAATCCATCTGATGATGCAAATTATCAATGGTCCCTGCCACCAGGTGCATTTATTATTAACTCTACTCCTACTGGTGACTCCATAAATGTTAATTTCAGTACTTTCTCAGGTAATGTACAAGTTATTGAAATAGACAGTAACGGTTGTTTTGGAAACCCCTCACTCCATCCTGTAAGCATTTTGACAGGTCCTAGTGGCAGCTTAAGTTTAAATGGCTCAAATGTAATCTGTCCGGGAGATTCTACAAGCTTGATTTTTAATTTAAGTGGTCCAGGCACTCAAAATTTTGATGTGGTTTATAACAATGGAGTGAGCAATGACACTTTATTTAACGTTGCCAACGGCCATATTGAGTACGTAAGCCCGACCAATTCTACCAACTATTTTTTATTAAGCGTTGAAGATAGACAATATCCTAATTGCAATCCTTCCAGTATATCTGGTTCAGCTTTTGTATCAGTGAATGTAAAGCCAACTGCGACCTTATCAGGCTCCACAACCATTTGCGAGGGCAATAATGCGAACTTATTCTTTAATTTAACAGGAATTGGGCCATGGGAAGTGGTGTACACTGATGGCAACTCAAACTTCACCTTCAACAGTAATAATCCGGTTACTTTAGAACCCGTCAGCCCAACCGATTCTACTACTTATAGCTTGGTGAGCGTTACAGATGGAAACACTCCTGTTTGTTCTGGAGATGTTTCGGGCAGCGCTACTATTGAAGTGAATTCGAAGCCTACCGCATCAATCTCGGGAAGTCAGAATAATGTTTGTGTGAATACACCTACGGATTTAGAAATTAATTTAACAGGAACACCTCCTTGGAATGTCCGATATACGGATGGTAACAATATTTTTACTTTAGCCAATGTCACACCAGAAGCAGGTTTCGACAGCAATACGGATACTCACACGGAAACTGTTACCATTAGTGCAGCACCTGGTACGAAAAATTACACTTTAGTTGATGTGATCGACTCCAACACTCCTAATTGCTCTGGTGATGTGAGTGGATCTGCCACTATCACCGCTTTTGACAGACCTCAAGTAGAAATTTCGGGTAATAGTACTATATGCTTAGGAGATAACAGCCCTTTAACCTTTAATTTCACCGGAGATGGACCATTTGATGTAGTCATAACGGCTAATCAAGATACCGTAGAATACAACAGCCTTCAAGATGGTGAATCTATTAGCCAAACCCCCGAAGCATCAACAGTTTATAGAGTAATAGAATTAACGGACAATAGAGGATGTTTTGGCACTAGTTTAGGTGGTCCTGTAAGTATAAATGTAAATAACTTACCTACCTCAGAAATTTCTGGTGACGATGTGACCTGTTATGGTGAGGAAACAGAATTAATTTTTGACCAAACAGGAGCTGGTCCTTGGACTATTACCTATTCCAATGGTAGCCAAAACTTCACATTTACTACTTCATTTAACAGACATTTTGAACCTGTTTCTCCTACTGTTACGACCACATATACACTGGTTTCTGTAGTGGACAGTAACTCGCCTGATAACTGCAGTGGTACTGTGAGCGGTAGCGTGTTAAAAGAAGTCTTTCCAGAGCTGGAAGCAAGTTTTGAAGCCACACCTGAGGATATGATATTACCAGAGAGCACGGTTAATATCACCAACAATACCACTAATAAAAATGAGTGGGAATATGAATGGGATTTTGGAGACGGTACTATTTCCAATGAAGTTGACCCTGCACCACACGATTATGGAATATATGGGGAATTTGTAATAAAAATGACAGCAACGAATGGACAATGTACAGATACTTATCAAAGTATAGTGACTATTGGTGCAATTCCACCCATAGTAGATTTTGATGCAAACCCAAGGGAAGGTTGCTTACCATTAGTTGTAGAATTTGAGAACTTAACCCAATTTGCAGATCCTTCCACCTATCAGTGGGAATTTGGAGATGGACAACGGGTTTCTGCCGTAGAGAATCCTACACATGTCTATCGTAATCCGGGAATTTATACCGTAACCTTATCTGCTTCAAACATCACAGGCCAACGGACGCAAATGATTAAAGAGGAATTCATAGAAGTTTTTGCGACTCCTCAAGCGTCATTTACAATTCCAGATGAATATCGTTCCGTGTTTACTGGGGAGGAAGTACGATTTGTGAACTTAAGCCAAGGGGCGGATGAATATATTTGGAAATTTGGAGATGGTAATGAGTCATTTGAGTTTGAGCCAATTCACGCTTACCCAGATAGTGGCCTTTATGATATAACTTTGATCGCTATTAATTCTGAAACTGGTTGCACTGATTCTATCAGTTTAAAGTCTCAAGTCCAAGTAATATTGGGCGGTGAATCAGATGTTCCCAATGCATTTACACCAAGTAGAGCGGGGCCAGGCTCAGCCAGTACAAATCCATTACAAAATGACTTCTTTCTTCCTAGGGTTGAGGGGGTATCGCAGTTTAATATGAAAATCTATAACAGATGGGGAGAATTGTTATTTGAATCTACTAGTAAAGATGAAGGATGGGATGGCTATTATAATGGCGTTTTAATGCCACAAGGAGTGTATGTTTACCGATTAGAGCTGGTCTATGAAAATGGACGAAGGGAAACGAAAGTTGGGGATATCACGCTCATTAGGTAATAATTTTGAGTAGTACATTTAGTTTATATATTGCAGGTTTGAATTAGGGTATGAATGAATATAAATCAAATAAAAAGTTTAAATAAACCACTTATTGTCTGTGCAATATCCGTATTGTCGCTGCTAGGATTCGAAAGCAAATCTCAGGACTTTCAATTTTCACAGTACCATGAGTCACCGTTGTACCTTAACCCGGCATTTACAGGCTTAGGTAAAATGCACCGCTTCACGCTCAATTCCAGAATACAGTGGCCAAGTCTGCCACGTGCTTATGTGACTAATGCATTAGCTTATGATTACAACCTAGATTACCTTAGTAGTGGATTTGGACTCATGTTCACCCGCGATGTTGCCGGATCTGGAAATTTAGGCAATACCAATGCTAGCTTTTTATATTCTTACCGTGTAGCCATTGGAAAGAAATTAGTTTTAAGTACTGGTTTGCAGTTCGCCTATAATTTTACGGGCTTGAATCAAAATGGCCTTACGTTGGGAGATCAGCTATTAGATAATAGAGGAGTATCTTTTGATAATGAATTGGCCAATATTCAAAACATTCAATTCTTTGACTTCTCTGGTGGAATGCTACTATACAGCCAAATGTTGTGGGGAGGTTTTGCATTACACCATTTAACACAACCCGAAATGTCCTTAATAGGTGATTCAAATCCACTGAATATGAAAATAAGTATCCATGGTGGTGTTAGAATTCCATTGTATCGAGGACCTAAAAAATTAGATCATATTTCAAGCATAGCTCCCTCTTTTGTTTATAAAAGGCAAGGAATTAACGATCAACTGGATGTTGGTTTTAACTGGCATTACGATCCAGTATCAGCTGGTCTTTGGTACAGAGGGGTTCCTTTTAAAAGAACTGACCCAAATGAAGGCTTGTATGATAGAGATGCACTTGTTTTTAAGTTTGGTTTAATATTCCCAGATTTTCAGGCAGGCTACAGCTATGATTTTACAATTTCCGAATTTGGCGGGGCATCAGGTGGTGCACATGAAATTTCGATAATTTTTGACTTTGAAGCTAGATTGAAGAAGAAAAGAAAGAAGGAATTTATCCCGTGTCCTACCTTTTAAGCATTGTTTCTTTGTTTCAATGCCCGTCTCATCATATATCTTTCCACCAAAACATCAATTGGTTTTAGCAATACAGCAATACCTAATTTGAAAATAAACCCAATTTGCTCATTACCCACTCTTTCTTCTACGAATGGCTCTAGAAAACCTTCCGAAAGTACAAACAATAATATGGCTATTAAAAGTACGATAGAGGATGCCTTTCTACCTACTTTGGCTTTAACCAACTGATCAATTGTATCTTGCAGTAGTTGATTATTGACTTTTAAGTCATCATTTATTTTATTGATTTCATCAGATTGCTTTTTTAGCTTTTCGTTCGCTTCATTAAGCTTGGCGTGCAAACGATCACTCACTGAGGTCAGTAATTTAGCCTCTCCGATCAATCTATCATATTTATCACATAATAACTTATAGTTTTCTTTTACCTTCTCAGTAGGAATATTATCGTCCTCTGCCAAAGCTCTGACTTCGTTTAAAAAGTCAATTTCTGCTTGAAAGACATCTGATTGGGTAACATTTTTAGCCATAAATTATTATTTAATCTCTACCATTTTAAATGGTACTTTAATAATCTGTTTAAAGTCCTCACCAGACTCTTCCATATCTTCATCTTCTTCTTCGTAGTACCAATCAATGGTAATGGATTTCCCATCTTCCTTGATTTTCTCCAGCTTACGGAATATTTCCACTAAACACTTTGAAGAACTTGTATTAAAGTATTCTAATTTGATTTCAAAAATAGTAGATTCGAGCGGATTTTGAACATATTTATCCAACCAATCGAGCAATGGCTTATAAAACTCGATAGAATTCTCTGGAATTGACCTACCGGATATTAAAAACGTCTCTGCATCCGGATTAAAATCAAGTTTAGGCGTCTTCGGTGTCGCCTCTAAGTAATAAGCATCCATATTGTTTTTTCTTAATGATTTATATTCACTTGCAAACTAAAATAGGCATAATCTTCATTAATGATCTTAAAACCATAATCCAATGGCTGACCTGATTTTCTTACCATATCCATTATCCCTAAGCCGGCCCTTCCTGTTTCAGAAAATACGCCTTCGTCTAATTTAATTCTGTACTTAGCTCTGAGTTCATCATTTGACAATTGATTTATTTCCTTAATACGCTTTTCAAGCTGCATGATATTACTTTGATTGATGTAATTACCAGAAATAATCTCGTAGGCGGTGGGATTTTTCACTACCATAATCATTATTTTCTGAAAGGGTTCTTCTGAATTTTTAAGCTCATATTGATTATGGTAAATGTTCTGAAGTACTTCCACTAAAATATTAAAAACCTTCTTTTTAACTCGCGAATTATACTCTACCATAGCCAGTTTATTTTCGGCCAAGGTCAAAAGATTATTAGTTAGGCTTTCTGTAATTATACCATGGTAAGCTAGCACTAACTCTTCGCTTTGTTTTAGATTTTTAAATTTGCTTAAAGTATCCAACATTTTCTCCAAATGGGAAATAACGACTTAAAAATTATCTTTTGTCAAATTACAATTATTTTTTGAATAAATATAATAATTATATGATTAGCCGAGAATTAATTAATGCACGTTCCCGGTAAGTTTCCTAATTAAAGGGGTTACAATCAGTGCCAGTACACCAGCTCCGATAATGAATATTGTTATAAATTGAAAAATATCTGGTAATAGCGAAGGATTGGCTTCAATTGCTTTCTCATCAAATTCACCGGCTACCAGTCCGGCAATTAGGTTCCCAAAAGCAACAGACATAAACCATGCTCCCATCATTTGACCCACTAATCTTTTAGGAGCTAATTTGGTAACAGCACTTAAGCCAACTGGACTTAAGAAAAGTTCACCAGTTGTATGCAATAAATAGGTTATTAGCAACCAAGTTGGTAAAACTGTATCAGACGAAACTACAAGAAGTGCAGCACCAATCATTACGGCAAATCCAAGACCTAAGAAAATTAGTCCGAAGGCAAATTTAAGTGGAATGCTAGGATTTAAATTCCTTTTAGCGAGCTGAATCCAAAGCCATCCAAAAACCGGTGATAGAATAATAATAAACATTGGATTAGCACTTTGTAACGCACTAGCTGGCATTAGCCAATCCCCTATCATTCTATCAGTATAGCGAGAAGCAAATAAGTTTAATGAAGATCCTGCCTGTTCAAATCCTGACCAAAAAATAGCAGAAAACACTAATAATATTGCAATAGCACCTATCTTCTTCTTTTCATCTTTATTCAATCCAGCGAATAAGAAAATTGCTACAAAAAATAGTATTAAGGTAGCTGCAACTACATAAGAAGCAACATTCGCGACACTTACAACATCTACATCTATATAACCTAGAGTTGTTAGTAAAACTAGAACAACAAGCCCTGCTAAAAATGCAAATATTCCCAATTTAACCTTTTTCCTAAAAGAAATTTGTTTTTCATTTGCAGGATCAAAACCCTCAGGTTTAAGTCCAATATTACCAAGGTATTTGGAAGAAGCTCTATATTGAATAACACCCAACAGCATACCAAAACCTGCTGCTGCAAAGCCATAATGCCAATTCACACTTTCGCCTAAATAACCAGTAATCAAAGGAGCAATGAAAGCACCTAGATTTATACCCATATAAAAAACAGAAAAACCGGCATCTCTTCTGGCCGGTTCATCGTCTTTGTACAGTCCTCCGACAATACTACTAATATTTGGTTTTAATAGGCCTGTGCCTATCACAATTAAAATCAAACCAATAAAAAAGAACTCAGTTGTAGGAATAGCCATTGCAAAATGCCCACAAGCTATTATAATTCCTCCATACCAGACTGCCTTTTGCAGGCCGAAAAAACGGTCAGCTAACCAGCCACCAGGCAAAGCCAATAAGTAAACAAACATGGTATATAAGCCGTAGATTGCGGTTGCGGATTTATCATCTAAACCTAGCCCCCCAGTCTCGATAGATGCTACCATAAAAAGGACCAATAAGGCACGCATTCCATAATAACTAAAGCGTTCCCAAAATTCAGTAAAGAACAAAGTTGCTAAACCTCTCGGATGGCCAAAAAAAGTTTTTTCGGAATTCATATTATCTATAAGTTTACTTTATCTTAAAAATCGAAATGCTAAATCTAATACGGGCTTTCCATTAAAACAAATAGAATATGAAAATCGGCCTTATTTTCGATAGAAAGTGTATTTTATACACTATCTAAACATTTGTAAATGATTTAAAAATTACTTTTTAAGCAAAGTAAATTCTTTAACTTTGCGAACCTAACCATGTTATACCTAGCAAAAACATACAAGAATGAAGGAATTTGGATTGAAATCCGCTAAATCCGGTTTAGAAGCACTGGGTTTAAAGAATGTAGCAGAGGCCTATTGGAACCTAAGCCCTGCCGAATTAACTGAGCACGCCCTAACCAATAAAGAAGGTGTATTGACAGATACGGGTGCTTTGATGTGTGATACCGGAAAATTTACTGGTCGTTCGCCAAAAGACAAGTTCATCGTAAAAGATGACAGAACGAAAGATACTGTGTGGTGGGGAGATATTAACATTCCATTTGATCCTGATAAATTTGATGCACTTCATGATAAAATGCTCAAATTCCTTGAGAATAAGAAAGTCTATGTAAGAGATGCATATGCTGGTGCTGATAAGACGTATAGATTAAATTTACGAGTGGTAAATACCCAAGCCTGGCACAACCTTTTTTGCTACAATATGTTCCTAAGGCCTGAAAAATATAAACTGGAATCATTCGAACCAACCTTCACTATTATTAATGCCCCCGAGTTTGAAGCTGATCCAGAAATAGACGGAACCCGCCAGAAAAACTTTGCTATCATTAATTTTAGCAAGAATATAATTCTAATTGGTGGAACTGGCTATGCCGGAGAAATGAAAAAGGGAATTTTCTCTGTTCTAAATTATACGCTTCCGACTGACCACAAAGTGCTTTCGATGCATTGTTCAGCAAATATGAGCGAGAAAGCAGATGGTGACACTGCCATTTTCTTCGGATTATCAGGTACTGGAAAAACCACTTTATCTGCAGATGAGAACAGAGGCTTAATTGGCGATGATGAGCATGGATGGACCGAGAATGGAGTTTTCAATTTTGAAGGTGGATGTTATGCCAAGACTATTGATTTAACAGAAGAAAAAGAACCACAAATCTACAGAGCCATCAAATTTGGGGCAATTGTAGAAAATACTCGATTTTTTCCAGGAACGAGAACTGTAGATTATGAGAATACAGAAGTGACTCAGAATACCAGAACGGCTTATCCTATTCATCATATTGATAACTCCGTTTCTCCGTCAATCGGAGGAATTCCTAAAAATATATTCTTCTTAACTTGTGATGCCTACGGAGTTTTACCTCCAATATCTAAGCTTTCTAAGGGCCAGGCTATGTACCACTTTATTTCTGGTTATACCGCAAAAGTAGCGGGTACTGAGGCGGGTGTTACAGAACCGCAAACCGTTTTCAGTGCTTGTTTTGGAGCGCCTTTTCTTCCGTTGCATCCTACTCAATATGCTGAAATGCTGGGTAAGAAAATGGATGAGCAGAAAGTTACCGTTTGGATGATCAATACGGGTTGGTCCGGTGGTCCATATGGTGTGGGTTCGAGAATGAAACTGAAGTATACTCGGGCTATGATCACTGCTGCTTTAAATGGCGGCTTAGATGAGGTGGGGTATAGAAACCACTCCATCTTTGGATGTGCTATTCCTGCTACATGTCCTGACGTTCCTTCAGAGGTATTAAGCCCTAGAGAAACGTGGAAAAATGATAAAGGCTATTATGAAATGGCCAACAAACTAGCAAATGAATTCAACGGGAATTTCAAGAAGTTTGAAGATTTTGCCAATGATGAGATTATGGCGGGAGCCCCAAAACCTAATTTATCGAAAGTATAAGATAGTTTTTTTCAGTTAAGTTAAATTTACTGCCGTGGGAATACCTTCTCATGGCAGTTTTTTTTTACGAAAAATCAAATTCTATAGGACTAAAGTTTTTGAATGTAAATCATTTGTTAAGTTTGTCGCTAAACGCAAATTCCACAATAAATGCAAATAGACCAAAATATACTATTTCCAGTAATGGGCGAATGGTTAAAGTCCAGCAACAGTACTTTATTAGATTTCTCCAATCAGAATACTGATTTACTTGAGCTTGATCTTCAGTCCACCCCAGCTTTTAATAAATATGTTTTTGGATTTTTAGAGAAAAAGGAGAAAAGGTACGGATACGGTGGCTATTTGGAAAACCGTATGATCTACCAAAGAAGCACTCATTTCCAACAAGGAGAGTCTAGATGCATGCATTTGGGTATAGACGTTTGGGCAGAGGCATTTCATCACCTATATGCACCTTTGGACTCAATAATTCATAGCTTTGCCGACAATAATAACTTTGGAGACTATGGACCCACCATTATCCTCCAGCATGAATTAAACGGTAAACATTTCTATACGCTTTATGGACACCTAAGTATGAAGAGCCTGAAAAACTTAAAGAAAGGTGATGAAATCAAAAAAGGACAAAAATTTAGTGAACTAGGTCCTTATCCTGAAAATGGAGATTGGCCACCACATTTGCATTTTCAATTGATAAGAGATATGGCAGATAAATCTGGAGACTTTCCAGGTGTTTGTGCGCCTTCCGAACTTGAAGAATTCAAAAAAGTATGTCCCGATCCTAATGTCTTTATTTTAAAAACTTCTTCATGATAGAAATTAAAAATTCCCGGCTCATTAGCGGGAATTTAATCTATTTCATATTCACTACGACCTTTCCTTTTGTGTGCCCTCTTTGAACATCTCGTAGGGCCGTTACTACTTTCAAAAAGGAGTATTCTTTATCAATTACAGCTGAAATGTAATTACTTTCGATCAACTCTTTAATATCGTTTAATTGAGCGCCATCCGCATGCATCATGATAAATTTATAAATGGCCTTTTTCTCTTTTGCCAGCTTGTCAATTTTATAGCGTTTAAGCTTTAGAGCAAAACGAATCAATCCGTTTAAACCCAAATTTTTGGCAGTTTCATCATCTGGATCTCCAGCAATACTAACTACTCTCCCACCAGTCTTGAGAATTTTGAATGCGTCTTTTGTATACTCCCCGCCTAAGGTATCATATACAATATCTACATCTTTAGCGATCTCAAGGTAATTTTCCTTTTTATAATCAATCACTCTATCGGCACCTAAATCTTTGACCCAATCAACATTTTTTGTGCTAGTGGTAGTGTACACATAAGCTCCTCTGGCTTTAGCATATTGTATGGCGAAAGTACCTACTCCACCTGAACCAGCATGAATCAGTACCTTTTCTCCCTCTTTCAGCTTTGCTTTTTCAAATGATTGTACTGTTGTTAAACCAACCAAAGGAATACTAGCTGCCTCTATATAGGAGAAATTTGATGGCTTTTGACAAACGGCCTGATGGTCTACGGCAATCATTTCCGCAAACGTCCCTGGAGCAGCCGTAGGTACTCTTGCAAAAACTTCATCTCCAAAATTGAAGTCCATTACTTTCTCCCCTTTATCTATAATTTTACCAGCAACATCAAACCCTATAGGAGCAGGAAAGGACAGTTTACTAATATTTTTCATTGCTCCTTCAATGATTTTATGATCTATGGGATTAATGCTCGCAGCATGTATCTCAATTAAAACCTGGTGATCATTAACCTTTGGCTTATCTATTTCTCTAAATTCAACGTTTTTTGCTATTTCACCATAGCCAGTAATCTGTAATGCTTTCATTTCGTCTGTCTATTTTTCTCTTCAACTAGACATTGAAAACGGACAGGAGTCAAAAGGTTGAGAATTTCTCTAGAAAGCTATTTCACTTGCTGTAAAATCCAATCACTAATCAATTCTAAAGCTTCGGGAGCAATAGTTTGTTCTATATTAGCATATTCACTAGGAGCTCCGGTTTCAGCTTCTTGGAAAAGATGATTCAATTTTTCGAGCTTCTTTACAGTATATTGAGAATTCCCTCCAGCTTTTAGTGCCTTTTCAATAGCCTCCAAATTCACTTTTGCTGGCACTTGCAAATCTTTCTCTCCAATTACCGCCAATACGGGACAATCTACCTTTTTTAAAGCTTCTGCAGGATCATACTTTAAGAAATACATCATCCAAGGGCTTGTCAGCTGGGCCAAAATCTGATCTACAAATATTTGTTCTGTCAATCCATTTGCTGTTGCTAACTCAGGATTCTTAGCCACTGACTCCTCCAGGTATTTTCGAAGATCCTGTTTGACTGTTTCATCATTGCTATTGTTTACTACTGCTGCATAAGCACCTCTATTAAAATCTCTTGCTTTCTTTAATTCTACCTCCTTCATTCCAGCTGCTCTACCAATCAATTCACTCTGTCTTACAAGCAGTTCATCGCCCCTAATTCCTGTGCCTGCCATCAAAACAATAAAATCTACATCCTCAGACTCTGCCGCCAACATTGGGGCGATAATACCACCTTCGCTGTGACCAATTAATCCGATGCTCCGTATTTGCATTTGAGACTTTAAATAGTCAACTGCTGCAGCCACATCGGTCTTAAAATCTGCAGAAGTAGCGGCACTAAAATCCCCTTCTGATTCAGCTGTACCCCTATCATCAAATCGTAATACAGCAATTCCTTGCCTCGTTAAATGATCAGATAATACTAAAAACGGTTTATGACCTAATAAAGCTTCATTTCTGTCTTGTGGACCACTCCCACTTATTAAAACCACTGCAGGAAAAATATCTCCTTCGGAAGGCATTGTGAAGGTTCCGGCTAACTTAATATCCGCAACACTGTTTTCAAAAATTATTTCTTGGCTCCTGTAAGGAAATGGTTCAATAGGATCCTGTGGCTTCTTTTTAATGGATTTTCGAATTTCATTTTGCGTTAGTACTAGTGATAACTCCGCTCCAGCTTGTTTAAAAGTACCTTCAATTTCTCCCTTTGAATTGAGAATCCCCTGATATTGAATGGAAGGCATACTCATTTTCATTTCCAATTGATTATCCTGAAAAGAAATTTTTTGAACTGCCAAGCCGAAAGCTCCTTGATCGGGGCTATCCATGGTGGCTGCTAAAGTGTCTTCTTGCCCCATAATATTGAATACAATAGTTAACTCTATTCCTTGGAGCTTGAGTAAACCTTGCCATTTACCTTCTATATTTTGAGCCCACAAAGCAGAAGAAAGAATAGTAAACAATGCAATAGACGATAGCTTTTTCATAAATCCTTTTTTTTAGCAATCAATTTATGAAATAATCAGGAAAATCTTATCTTTTCCTATATGACACTGCCTGCAAATCACTACAAACTTCCTAGTAGTGTTAATACAACTTGTAAAAGACTTTTTACTGTAGGAGTTGCAGTAATTGAAGTTTACTCAATCAAAGATCCTGCTATGGTAGCAGTCATCATACAAGCTAAAGTTGCAGCGAGTAGCGCTCTCATTCCCAATTTGGAAAGATTCCCCTGTTGGTTAGGTGCCATACCCCCAATTCCTCCAACTTGAATAGCAATGGAACTAAAATTGGAGAACCCACAGAGGGCATAAGTTGCTATTATGATCGATTTTTCACTTAATACATTCGCTGTTTTCATTTCTGCTAATCCCAAATAAGCCACAAATTCGTTAATCGCTGTTTTCTGTCCCAACAAACTACCAACAGCCAGAGTATCATTCCATTCTACGCCCATAGCAAAAGCAAAGAGTCGGAATGCTTGTCCTAAAATATATTCTAAACTAAAACTATCAAAGGTTCCATTAGTTGAACTAGCTACAAAAGCATTTAAACCCGTCCATTCTCCTATTAAATTTCCTAAGAAATAATTGATAGCGGCAATAACAGCAATAAAAGCCAATAACATTCCCCCAATATTTAAAGCCAATTTTAAACCCTCAGCTGCCCCGTTCGACAAAGCATCAATTAAATTCACACCTAATTTATCTTGGCTTACGTGTAAGGTATCATCAATTTCATCAGGATTGGTTTCAGGTATTAATATTTTTGAAATCACTATGGCTGCTGGAGCATTCATTATCGAGGCACTCAACAAATATGAAGCAAATCTTGCTTTCTCAACTGGATCATCACCTCCTAAAAATGCTACATATCCGGCCAGTACCCCACCTGCAATAGTGGCCATACCTCCTGTCATTAAACACATCAATTCGGAACGTGTCATATTGGGAACAAAAGGCCTGACCAGTAGAGGTGCTTCCGTCTGACCCAAGAAGATGTTACCCGCTGCAGATAAACTTTCGGCCCCTGATAAGCGCATGGTGCGGGACATTACCCAAGCAATGCCATAAACCAGTTTTTGTAAAACCCCTAGATAGTACAATCCTGCAGTAACAGTGGAGAAGAAAATCACGGTAGGAAGTACTTGAAAGGCAAATATGAATCCGAATGAGTCTCCAGCTAAATCACCAAAGAGAAAACGAGCACCATCACCAGAAAAGCTTAAAAACACTACGAAGGCCTCGGAAACCTTTTTGAAAATCAGTGCAACGAACTCAACTTGTGTAATAAGAAGACCAAAAATAATTTGTAGTAATAATCCAGTACCAACCAGTCTCCAATCAATCTTCTTTTTATTTACTGAGAAAAGCCAGGCAAAACCAACTAAAACCAATAATCCAATAAGGCCTCTTATATAATCCATAGAATATTTTAAATAGAGCCTCCTAAGCTACTACTAAAGAAAGTACTGAAATTTCCCTCTAATACGAATTAAGTAAAATACTTAAGTACCACTAAATTTTAAAATCCATATTTAAGCAGCGACAAAATTAAAGGAATGTATCTAATTAAAAAATCTATCATCTCTAGTTTATTAAATAATCTAAATAAATCAATTTTTCTTAGATTTGCTGAATGCATTTATTCTATCAATCTCAGCTGCCGAAAATAAAAACATTGGACCATGAGGAATCTAAACATTGCATCAAGGTTTTAAGGATGCAAAATGGTGATGAAATAAATCTTATTGATGGTAAAGGCGTTTTCTACAAAGCAAAAATCACTAATGCAAATCATAAACAGTGTGAATTTGAAGTACTAGAAACCACACAGGAAGAACCTAACTCCTTTCATAGGCATTTGGCCATTGCACCAACGAAAAATATAGATAGAATGGAGTGGTTAGTGGAAAAAGCAACAGAACTAGGCATTGATGAAATAAGCTTTTTTCAAAGCTTTCATTCTGAAAGGAAGATTATAAAAATTGACCGACTTGAAAAGAAAGTGATTAGCGCAATGAAACAGTCACTAAAAGCTAAAAAACCAATCTTGAATGAATTAAAGTCTTACAATTTCATTCTTGAGAATACCAGGGCTGTGAAGAAATTCATTGCCTATGTTGACTTTGAAAATGAAGCACATCTAAAAAATGAGTTAGACACATTTCAAGACACCTTAGTTTTAATTGGGCCCGAGGGGGACTTTACTCCGGAAGAAGTTAAAATGGCAATTGACAAAGGCTTCAAGAAAGTCAGTTTAGGAAAAAGCCGATTGAGAACCGAAACAGCCGCATTAGTAAGCGTTCACTTAATGAATATTAGCGGTGATTAAATTAATCCTGCTTTGATCCCTACCTTTTTAAACGTATCTACTATGTATTCGAGATGTTCTTCTGTATGAGATGCCATATAACTAGTTCTTAGCATTTGCATTCCCGGAGGAGTAGTTGGAGCTACAAAAGCATTTACAAAAACCCCTTCATCATACAGCATTTTCCATACTTTAAACGTTTTCTCATCATCGCCAACAATTACTGGAACAATTGCGGTTTTCCCATCTAAGATAGTAAAGCCTAAATCTCTTAACCCTTTCCTTACTTTATCTGCATTTGAGCATACCTTTGCAGGTAGATCAGGATTCTGTTGTAATACCTTCAAAGCTGCAATTGCTGCAGCCACCGAAGCTGGCGTTGGAGAAGCGCTATAAATTAGGGCTGGACTTTTATGCTTTAGATAGTTAATTACAGTTTCGTCTCCTGCCACAAATCCACCCACAGAGGCCAATGACTTACTAAATGTGCACATCACCAAATCCACCTTATCTTGAACTCCAAAATAATGTCCTGTACCTCTACCGCCAGAACCAATTACCCCAAAGGAATGAGCATCATCTACCAGTACTTTTGCATTATACTCTTTTGCTATTGCTGTGATTTTATCTAAATATGCTATTCCTCCATCAGTGCTAAATACACCATCGGTCACTATTAATTTACCAACATTTTTAGATATGTTTGAGAGCCTTTTTTCTAAGTCTTCGATGTTGTTATGCTTATATCTTACAATTGTAACATTTTTGCTTGCTGCTAACATATTTCCCGCAACAATACTAGCATGATTATCTTTGTCTGAAATTATATAATCTCCCTTCTCAACCAAAGGCGCAATAACTCCTTGACTAGTTTGAAAGCCAGTAGTAAATAACATTGCACTTTCCTTGCCCATAAAATCTGCAATTTCCTTTTCCAATTCATTATGTAGATCAATTGTTCCAGTTAGAAATCGAGAGCCTGAACAGCTAGTACCATATTGCTCTACAGCTTCTATAGCTGCATTTTTTACATCAGGATGATTGGTTAAATCTAAATAGTTATTAGACCCAGCCATGATTACAGATTTACCTTCCATGGTTACGATTGGACCTTCACTACCGGAAATAGGTCTAAAATATGGGTAAACTCCTTGTTTCTTTAAGATTTGTGGTTTAACAAAAGCGTTACATTTTTCGAAAAGATCCATTAATACTATTTTATGAAAATTGAACTTAAAAAGTGGATAAAATACAAACCGCAATTAGAATATTTGATTTTGGCGCTTCAAAGCATAGGCTAAATAACTTCTTAAGATTGAACTTGTTCATTTGATATTCTGACAACGGGCCGAAACAAGATTTTCGATTTATTGTTTCTATCCCACAGAATTGCAGCATTTTATTGATCTATTTACAGATAAAAGTAAGAAGCTATCAAATGCTACTAACCAATTAAATAAAATGATTTTAATCCAAACTTATAATTTATCACCTTAGTAACCTAAATATCTAAAACTTATGATGAAAAAAGCAATAATCACTATTACACTAAGTATTTTCCTTTTTCATGCTGATGTAGAAGCCCAGCTATTTGGTAAAAAGAAAAAGCAAGAAGAAAAAAGTAAAACAGAAAAGCCAAAAGGCGATTTCAAGAATTACACAGACATTATTAAAGGTGATGTCAAGTCAGATGATGGCTTATTTATGACGCATGAAATTGATGGAAAGCTTTACTACGAAATCCCATTTGATAATCTGGAAAAGGATTTACTTTTAGTCAGTCGAATAGTAAAACTGCCCGATAATTTTGGTGGTGGATATATCAATGCAGGATCTAAAGTAAATGAGCAGGTTGTCCGCTGGTATAAAAGAGATAAAAGCATTGACTTGAAAGTTATAAGTTTTCAAAATGAAAGCGATGAAGAATCTCCTATTTACAAATCAGTTGAAGCCAATAATTTCTTTCCGATTTTGTACAGCAGTAAAATAGAAGCCTTAAATCCTGATTCAACCGCTTATTTGGTAGATGTCACTAGCCTTTTCACTGATGAGGTTAGCGCAATTAATGCCATGCCGGATAGACTTAGAAAATCTTATCAAGTAAAAAGACTGGATAAAAGTCGTTCATATATTGCCTCAGCAAAATCATTTCCAGAAAATATTGAAGTACAGCATTTAATGACGTATGACGCAGGCGATCCTCCAGGTAGGGATCAAGCCGGTACGATAAGCATGCTATTGAATCAATCTATGATATTGCTGCCTGAAGATAAAATGCAACCAAGACTAGCAGATGATCGGGTAGGCTGGTTTACTATCCAAAAATATGACTATAATTCCGATAAGCTGAAATCTGATGACTACGAATTGATCAGAAGATGGAGATTAGTACCAAAAGACATTGAGGCCTATAAAAGAGGAGAATTAGTAGAGCCTGTAAAACCAATTGTGTATTATTTGGATCCTGCCACTCCTGAAAAATGGAGACCTTATTTCATTCAGGGTATTGAAGATTGGAACGTTGCCTTTGAAGCAGCTGGATTTAAAAATGCGATTATAGCAAAAGAGGCTCCCTCGAAAGAAGAAGATCCAGAATTCAGTCCGGAAGATATACGCTATTCTGTAGTGAGATATGTTGCAACCACTACTAGAAACGCGGTCGGACCTTCTGTATCAGATCCACGGACAGGTGAAATCATTGAAAGTGATATCATTTGGTATCATAATCATTTACGGTCATACAGAAATCGATACATGATTGAAGCCGGTGCTCAAAAGGAATCTGCAAGAACCTTGGAAACTCCAGAAGCCGAAATTGGCGAGATGATGCGAATGGTGATTGCTCACGAGGTGGGACATGCTTTGGGATTACCTCATAATATGAAAGCAAGTTCAGCCTACCCTACCGACTCATTGAGATCTGCCACCTTTACTCAGGAATATGGCCTTACTCCTTCTATCATGGACTATGCTAGAGTGAATTACGTGGCACAGCCGGAAGACCAAGGTGTGCGCTATATCAGAATGATGGGACCATATGATAAGTATTCTGTAAACTGGGGATATAGATATATTCCTGCAGCCAATAGCAAAGAAGATGAAAAACCTATTCTAGATGAATGGATCCTAGATAAGGCTGGTAACCCTTGGTATGAATTCGGAAGTGGTTACGGAGTTGCCGACCCAAGAGCAAACAGGGAAAGCTTAGGAGCCGACCATGTAAAAGCAAGTGAATACGGCCTGGCTAATTTGAAAAAAGTGGTACCTAATTTGGTGGCTTGGACCTCTGAAGATGGTAAAGATTACAGTGAATTAGCAGAAGTATATAGAGAATTAGGCTATATGTGGAGCGGATATATTCGACATGTCACTGCCAACGTGGGGGGTGTATACGAAACTCGAAAAACTTCTAATCAAGAAGGCGTAGTATATCAGCATGTTCCTAAAAGCATTCAAAAACAAGCAGTACAATTCTTAAATGACCACGCCTTTACCAATCACGATTGGCTGTTGAATCGCGAAGTATTAAATAGAATCGAGGACGATGGCGCAGTTGAAAGAGTAAAATCTCTACAAAGTAGAAGTTTAGCGAGTTTGTTGGATGAAGACCGATTGATCAGAATGGTAGAAAATGAAAGTTTTAATGGTTCGGAGGCCTATAGCATCCTGAACATGTTAGACGACCTAAGAACTGGAATTTTCTCAGAACTTTATAAAAGTCAAGCAGTAGATGCATACAGGAGAAACTTGCAACGAGCCTATGTGGAGTTAGCTTCTTCAAAAATTGCAGAATTGGAAGCTGAGGAAAAGAGAAACGATGATGTGATTATTTCGGATATAATTCCAGTAATGAGAGCTGAACTGGAGCAGTTGCAAGCAGATATCAGTAGCAGAAGATATAGGACTTCAGATAAAATGAGCAGAATTCATTGGAATGACTTATTAGCTAGAATTAATAAATCACTGGAAAACCAATAAAAAATAAATTAAAAAGCCCGCTGAAAAGTATTTCAACGGGCTTTTTGTTTAAATAAGACCAGACTATTCACATTCTGTGTCATTCACGAAAACATGCAGTGCCATTTCGTCCCACTCTTTATCTGATTTCTCTAAACTATTCAGTTTTTCACAATCAGAAAACAACATATCAAAATCTTCTTTTTTATATTTTCCTTTTTCTACCATGTATGTCTTGCCATCTATTGCAACAACATATTTTTTGGCATTTCCTCCTACTACAGTCATGCCCCCTATCCCAGCTGAAGCAGTTTTTTTTCCCGGATAATCGTACACCTTAATTTTGTTATCAAAACCGGGATTCAACAATTGAGATAGCATAAATTTATCCTTCTTCCCTGGCCATTTTACTGTATGATAGTAAATATATTCACGATCTACAGCTTCATCAAAATCAGCTGTTGCCATTTTTTGTAAACTGGAAGTTTGCTCAGCATAGGTAGCTAATTTACCCCATCCGTCCATTTTGATTCTTAAAGACTTAACTTCTTCCGCTTTAAACCTAGTTACATCACCTGTTTCTGCATCTTTTATTCTGAAGCTTTTAAGACCTTTACCGCTAAAAAATGCCGTACGAATATCCCCCTCTATCATCTTCCCATCTGTGGTTTCTACCATAGCATCCCCAGTTAAAGTACTGACAGGAGTTAGAAACTGTTGAGCTTGTGTCGTACTAATAGCAAAGCTTAAGACCATTGCACAAATTAAAAGTTTTAGTCCTCTGGTTTTCATAGTTTTAGATTTTGTTAAACATATTGAAAGTTATATAATTAATATGCTTTTACCAATATTATATTTACTTTTTTTAATTTTAAAATCTACAAATATATCCGGAAAATGTATAAAAATGGCACTCTAAACTACGGTCAGATGACTTTATTACTAATGCCCTTAGCAGCATTAAAATAAAATGATTTCAACTTAAGATTTCATGTTGAAGAAAGCAATATTAAATAAAGCCTCATGCTAAACACAATTCTTTTTACCGCTCTAAACTTAGCTTTCGCCTTTCAAACAAGCTTAATTTTACTTTAATTTGCATCAAAGTTTTAAAGATGGCATTAAAAACATTCGTTAAAATATCTGAAGTCAATAATTTGAGTGACGCGCGTTACTGTGCAGGAATGACTGTTAATCTGATGGGGTTCAACCTCAACAAGGACAGTGATTACTTTGTCTCTCCTGAGAATTTTATGGAGCTTACAGGCTGGGTATCGGGACTTGAATTTGTAGGTGAATTCGGGCATTCTACGGAAGAAGCCATCAAGTCTATTATTGATGAATATGAAATTCATTATTTGCAAACAGATAATCCAGCCATTCTCCCCCTATTCCCAGACCGAAAGAAAATATTGAGATTCGATATGGACAAAATTTCGGATGCAGCAGAAGTAAAGCAAACAATGGAACAAACCGCCAATCAGGTTGAATTTTTCCTTTTCGAATCTGATAACGGTATTGTTTATAAAGACAATGTATTGGATCAAGTATTAGATTTAGCAAAAAGTTTCAGAGTTGTTCTTGGCTTTAATATCACTGACGCTAATGTCATGAATTATGTCAATAATACTTCAATCACTGGAATATCTTTGAAAGGTGGTGATGAAATCCGACCTGGATACAAAGATTTTGATGAATTAGCTGATATCTTAGAAACACTAGAGATAGATGATACATTAGAATAGCCTCCTTATTGAGCAAAAAAAAGATCTAATGCCTGCGCCAAATGCAAGGGAGCAGAGGAACGCATCTTGATGCTTATATCTCTCGTGATCAACGGAAGGGCCTGAAATTATAGTCAAAAAAAAGAGCCCTTTCGGGGCTCTCTTAAAAACATTTGAGATTTTAATCCTCGATTACAATATTGTAAAAATGATTGCTAAAAGATGTACTGAAATCATCATTATATCTCTGTACATAGATTGTATAAGTTTCAACAGGAAGATCATTAGGTATTACTAACTCAACCAAAGAATCTGAGATTCGATCTGCTGTTTTCGTTTTTGTGGAAGTCCAGCCGTCCATAAAACCAATTATTACTGAACCAGATCCTGCTCCAAAGTTCTTACCATTAATAACTAATTTTTGTCCTTTCTTCACAATTAGGCTTTCCACTCCGGCAATTATTGGATCAGTAGTAGTATTTGCCTCTACATTAATGGTATTAGTGGCTGATACTTCTGCCCCATTAGTTTCTACAGCAATAGTGTAATCACCAGTTTCAAGTAATGGAGGAAGTACTGCATATATCCTACTACTGTTCTCTTCTTTGATATAGGCCTCATTTTTCACATTGTCTTTGATAAAAGAGACTTTGTTTTCTCCATCGATGAAGTTTATGCCATTGATTCTAACTATTATATTATCATCGGAATTAGAAGTAGTAAAATCAGAAATAGAAGGTGGCGGTGGCAAAATATCTACTTCACCCAAAACGAATTCCTCGTTTCTAATATAGACTTCCAAAGAATAAGTACCTACCTCAAAACTGACATTATTCGGTACAGTAAATGAGAAGCTTGTCTCACTCTCTGTCTCTAGGGATGGGCTTGAACTGAAGCCTTCACGGACAAATGTTACACTAATGTCGCTAAAATTCTGCCCCGAAATGGTAATTAGTTCTCCTTTACGAAAAGTTGAAGAGCTTAAATCATCGAAGACCGGATCCGGTGCTTCTTCTAATTCAACCGTAACTTCGTAAACTTGAGTACTTCCATCTTCGGCTGTAACTGTATAATCCACCGAACCGAAAGAGAAATCTTGTGCAGAATTATTCTCAGGCGAAACTGTTGCTCCTTCTGAAATTTCTATAGTCGGTACTAAAGCCGTTAAATCGCTGGTATTCCAGGGAAGCGTAAGCGAAACAGTTTTCGAATCTTCATCGATAGTTCCATTTACTACAGGTGTAAATTCCTCTAAGTCAAAACTTACCATTGCATTTCCAGTGCGTAGTTCGTATCTGATTGAAACCGTATAATTCACTTCAGTGCCATCTTCAGCCACTACAGTGTAAATTACATCTTCTGAAAAGTCCACTTCCGTTTCAGAAGCTGGAGTTACGCTTGCTAAATCTGAAATAATGATAGTAGGCTTTAATTTAGTGATATCATAATCTCTTGAAATAACAGCCGTGATCATCTTGTTTTCTTCATCGATACTAGCTGCTAATTCAGTTTCAAATCCTTTGAACACAAAAGTTTCTATTTTTGCATTGGTGTTCTTTAGTACATTTACTGTAACGGTGTATTCAACTGATGTGCCATTCTCAGCTGTTACAGTATAAATAACAGGATTCGTAAAATCTTGTGATGTCCCTGATGCAGGTGATACAGTTGCATTCTCTGAAACAGAAATACTTGGACTTAATGTAGTAAGATCAGTACCACTCGGCACATCTATTTCGATTTTAAGGTTTTCTACATCAATACTTCCAGTCACTTCCGGACTAATTGATGAAATACTAAATTCTGTAATTTTGTTTAATGGACTTTTGGCTTCTTCATCTTCTGTACATTGGATAAATAAAAAAGCAATGGCAGAGAATAACCAAATTCTCCTTAATAGGGATTTTGTCATAATTATATAATCTTATAGTTTAATAAATAATGCGCAAATGTAATACAGCATTTAAAATTCTAAGAAGATATCTCATAATTATTCCACCTAAACCGAAATGTTTATAATAAACTGAGAAAAGTTAAAAACAGATCAAAATAGCTTGAAAGCAGCATATCTCCAATTAAATGAATTGATTGTCAGCTTAATAGGTTTGAAACTGTTTTGTCATGAACTAACTTTGCATAAAAACCAGTAATTGAATTCCTATACCCATAATGTACAATCCATAACATAATGTGAACTAAAAGAAAATACCAAGATAAAGTCAATTACAAGTCCCAGATTTCAAAATATGCAAATTGCAATAATCGAATCAGGATAAACTAAAAGACTTGAAAATATTGGTCTTGAATTTATAGTTGAATCAACAATTTACTTAAAAAATAGTACTTCTTTATTACTAATTAGTACTCAGTGACGCTTTGAGTTGATGAATATTGATTAAAAATTACTTCAACTCTCCTATTTAATTTTCTTTGCTCAGGATCACCGTTATCTGCAATAGGGTTTGATTCTCCTTTAGCTATAATTTTGATATCACGGTCATTACATCCCTCTTTCAGCAACCATTTTTTAACATTTATAGCCCTTTTTTTAGCCAAATACTGGTTATAAGCCGAATCACCAATGTTACAGGTATAGCCAACTAATTCAATGGTGCCGATGTTTCGTCCACTAAGTCTATCTCTAAGCTTTGTTAGCACTTCTTGATTAGCTGAAACCTGGTCCTCATCAAAACCAAAAACTATTTTATATTGATCTTGCTGCGCTTTTCTGACCCTTACCTCTAGTATATTTTTCGTATTATTCAAACCAGAATTGCTTATCATAGGAGACGAGCTTTCAGAGACCCATTTCAAATTATTTATCTTAAATTCGATTCGACTATTGATATCAAATTGAGCATTGACATGTTTTTTATAATCATCATTACTAAGTTCAGAGCTCCCTTTAGGCGTCAAAACAAATTGGTCTGGATGAAATCCTTCGTCAACATAAAATTCCTTAATTTTAGCCAATCTTTCCTTTGACAGGGTAAAGTTTTTTAGACTGTCGTCAAAATCGTGTGCATGACCTACTAATTCTAGTTGAAGACTATCATAACGCTTAAATACTTCCAACAATCTGACCAATTCAAAATAACTAGCAGGAAAGAACTCAGCAGTATTTTTTAAGAATTGAATGTTATGACTTGTCGTCCTAGCTCCTTCCCTTATGGGAATGGTATGAATGTCAGCAGTTTCTTCCAAATACTCCTTTTGATCCGTTAAATCAATATAATGACTTTCGCTTATGTGTCCACTCTTATTTACATAAAAGAAATAAGATCCGCCAGAACGTAAAATGGCATTAAAATGAGTCGCTTCATATTCGATATTAACTTCTGATTCACTAGCATTAGTGGTTAAGAAATTAACGTGATAGTCTAAGTTGTCATCATCTTCCTGATCAGCTAAGAACTCACCCTTTAATAAAACAACAGGATCAGGTCTAAATTGATAAGGAATTGTAATTGAAAAAATATCACGACTTCCATTCCTGCCACCATTGGAACTTACATAGTAACCAATTGAACCATTAGCAGGAATTGTATAATAGGCCTCAAATTCTTTTGTATTAACGTCAGGACCTAAATTCTGAGGTTTAGACCAATTGGTCCAAGTAGAATCAAGACGTCTAGTGTAAAATATGTCTGCACTACCATAATTTTCATGACCCATGGAGGCAAAAAATAAAGTCTTGTTATCCACTGCAAGAAAAGGAGAGAACTCTGGATGCTTAGTGTTGATCTGATCACCTAAATTAATAGGAGTTTTCCAGATACCATCTGCACCCTTTTGGCTTACATATAGATCCTGATCACCAAAGCTATCGTCACGTTCTACAGCAATTAACAGTTCTTGTCCATTACTGCTAAAGAAATAATCAATGTATTCACTGTGATTGTGAAAATCATCGATCGGGACTACTTCTGGGGAACTCCATTCCCCATTTACAGAATGACTAATAGATACACCCTCTTTTGAATTCTCACTATTATAAGCGTTCAACAAAAATAGACTTTCCCCTGTCGGAGAAATAGAAACTACTCCATTAGAACCCTCGTTGTTTAAAGGAAAACCAGCATTAAATGCTTTTTCCCAACCCCCATCGCCATATATACTAACATAAATATCCTGATCATCAAGGATCCCATTCACATTACCTGGTGCATTTTGTCGAGCAAAATACAGGGTCTTTCCATCAACAGAAATCATTGGTTTCGTTTCTGTATACTTACTGTTAATTGAATCAGAAAGATTATTTTTGATAATCTCCTGTCCAGCAGAGGGGAAATAAAAAAGGAATATCAGAGTGGTTGAAACGGTCCATAATATTAAGCTTTTCATCTCTTGATATTAAAGTTGATAAAAATAAAGCATGTCATTAAACCATAACATTAAGCAAATATATATAAATTATTGATAAACAGGTAATAATGATAACAAATTATCTATTTTTGATATAAAATCGAGATAAATCACATAAAAATACCTCTATTTAAAGACTAATTAATACAAATCTAACTTGAAAAAATATACCTAAGAGAAATATATAAAACACAGAAATTCAGTATCAAAAGCTACGCTAATTACATGGTTTACAGACGCCCTTGTGGAGAATTCATTTCGTACTCGTAGTCTAAATAATGTAAAACTGTAATTAAATTTCAGGATGATATAGCTTGGATTGGGCATCCTCGTTACAAACGAGGCCGAGCTGGCCTTACAAACCAATGCTCAGTAAAAACTGTGTCATAGCATAATTACTTTGAGGGAGCAATTTAAGCTGCTAAGATAATTAAATCGAAAAGCTCCAATGAACAGAATACCCAAAGTTAGGTATTGTTAACTGATACAAAAGCAGATAATTTGCGATTATTAGTTATATTCCAAAAAAAACAAATTGACATGAATTACAAAAGCACTACAATCGTATTATTTTTAGCTTTAGTAGCTATGGTCATTTTTCATTTCTATTTTGAAGATAATGAAATTAAGCAAACGGAAAGTATGGAGAAAGCACCAAAACAAATGGAAGAGAAAGCAACTTCTGCTAATAACAAAGCAATTAAGGAGTATTTCTCTAAAATGCTCGCCAATGGAGTTGATTCGACTACAGGAAAATTCATTTCACAATCAAAAGCGAAAGCCAAACTGGATACTATGCTAGCTTACAGGAGAAATAATCCAGGAAAACCAGGTATTCAAAACGCTTACGGCTACATATTCGGACTTGAGAAAATGAGAGGATTAATCCAAAGAATTGATGATATCAACAAGGAACAAGATTCAGTGCAATTAACTGGTATCAGAGTTTACAGAACCATCTCAGAAGTGAAAGAACAAAAGTACTTTGATGTATTCATGATTGCTGTTACTAAAGATAATAAAGACTACCCAAACCTAAATAATCCGGATTTGCCAAAATTAAGAATATCTGAGGATAGAGATCCAATTTTAAATTATTCAAACCCCTGCCCAACAGAGTGTAATTAAATATGGAAATATTTTACAAAATTCAATCTAATCTTTCTATCTATTCACCTATACTTTTTATAGTATTTCTATTTTTTAGGCGTAAAGACCACTTTTTAAGAACAGATAAAATTTTAATACTTATAGTTTTTTCTTCCTTCTTAACTGACCTATTCTCTACGTATTTTGTTGACCGGAATTATGTCTATTTATTTATCTATTCAATATTAGATACTGTGCTTTTGCTTTTACTATTTAATAGTCTTTTAAGTAAGAGCAATAAACTCATTATCCTTTTACTCACTGTTTTCTTTTCAACACTAGCTATTGAATTCTTATACAAAGATCCTATTTATGAATTCTTTAGTTTCACACTTACTGTAAAGTGCTTGATTTTCATTATTTTATCTCTTTTGTATTTTTACCAAATCTATACGAAGGAAGAAGATATCTTTAGAAGTAAAGCACCTGAGTTTTGGTATAATGTAGGGATTCTGATTTATTTTTCATTAGCTTTTTTCCCATTCTTTCTATCAACAGAGATAATGTCTGGTCTATTTGACTACTCTTTATGGTTTGTGCATAACATAGGTAATGTTTCAAAGAATATAATTTTTGCGCTTGGATTATGGATGGTTCAAAAGAGATAATTTTCTTGACATTGGCAATTGGAGCCTCCGGCATGCTTACCTTGGCAGTAGGAATCATTCTCTTTGTATTCTTCTATCAAAGGAAGTTATTAAAGCGTAAAATAGCCTATCAAAAAGTAGAAGATTTACTAAATGAGCAGGAGTTGAAAAATGCATATTCACTTTTGGAGGGACAGGAAAAAGAACGTCAAAGAATTTCTAAGGAGCTGCATGATAATTTAGGAAGCTTGCTGGTAACGGCTAATTTATCAATTGATGCTTTGCCAAAGGAACAGCTGGATACTAATACTCGCGAAAAAATTGGTAAAATTGATTCTTTGATTCAAAAAGCTGCAAATGAAACCCGAAAGATTTCACATAGCTTAGATTCCGGACTTCTTAAACATTTCGGATTGAAAGCCTCACTAATCGATTTGGCTGCAACTCTTGATGAGCTAACGCATTTAAAAACACATTTTGACATCCAATTAAAAGGCACATTTTCAAATGAAATCAATACAGAACTTTATAGAATAATTCAAGAATTAATTAACAACACCTTGAAACATGCCCAGGCCAAGAATATTCGCTTAGAAGTGTTAGAGTTGAAGGACAAATATATTAATATCATATATGAAGACGATGGCCTTGGTTTTGACTTAAATGAAAGTGGAAAAGTAAAGGGCATTGGTCTACAAAATATTGACAACAGAGTTAGCAAATTATATGGTAAAATAACCCTCGATTCAGCTCGAGAAAAAGGAATTACTGTAATTATAGAAATACCGGTCAATGAATAAAATTAAAATCATATTGGCGGATGACCATCAAATGATCCTTGATGGTTTGTCTGAAGTTTTAAGAAAGCATCAAGATTTAGAATTAATTGGTCAGTTTCCAAATGGCAAGGAAGTGATTGAATTTGTTAAATCAAACAAAGTGGATGTGGCCATAATGGATATTAATATGCCTGAATTGGATGGAATCAGTTGTGCAAAACTACTAAAGCAAGACTTTCCTGAAATCAAGATCATTATGTTGACGATGTATGCTCAAAAATCTTTTATAGATGAAATCATTAAATTAGGAATTGAAGGTTGTTTACTGAAAAATAATTCGGGAAAGGAATTACATGACGCCATATTGAGAGTCCAGAGTGGCAAATACTATTATGATAAAATTAAAGATTTCACTGATCCTACCGAAGAAATCGCATCCTATAAATTGGGAGAAAGAGAAATAGAAATTATTAAATTATTGGCAGAGGGTTTGGGAACAAATGAAATTGCCACAAAACTGTATATTTCTACACACACGGTTAGTACCCATAGAAAGAATATTTTACATAAAACAGGAGTTAACAATACCACTCAATTGGTTCAATTTGCATACGAAAACCATCTAATTTAAGCTTTAACTAGCATGCATTCGAATAAATCCACAGCTTAAGGGGCCTTATCTAATATTTCCCAAGTGTGATCAGCTAATAATTTAACTGTGGCCAAGTAACTCATTTGAGTATTGCTCCTTCCCCACTCGTTAGGCGCAACTAAAGACAAGATATCCTTTTTGTCTGGACCTTCATACATATAGTAAACATGATTGATCAGTGGCTCAAAATTAATTTTGGCTAGATAAATCCTTTCTGATATTTCCACTCGACTTTGTAGATCATTAGCTTGTTTGGCCAATAATTGCATCTGTTCGTACAGTTGACTCATTTGTCTGTCAGTCTGTTCATGCATAGCTGAAACGGCACGTCCTTTTATTTTCCCTCTGTCAGTGGGTTTAATGATCGCACTACCTGAATGATGAGGGAAGTCTAATGTACCCGGTTTATCGGTGGTACCTTCCTTCATCTTCTCTAAATCAATTTTATCTACATCTATTTTTTTCCCTGACTCGCTCATTTCACTATCCTATTATCTTCTGATTTCAATTTCCATTGGATTTTGTTGCTCAACACTATCTTTAACGGATTTGTTTTTTTCAGTTTCAGCACCAGGTCTTCCTTTAGGAAATTTAGTCTTTGTAGACATGTCATAAACCACATAAAAGACAATCAACATAAAGATAACGGCAACTAAAAGAAATACTCTAGACTTTTTCATTTTGCATACAATTCATTTTTACTATATCAAATTAAAAGAAATCAAGTTAGCACCAGACCAGTTAGGTTTCCTTGATTTATTTACTAAATTTCGGAATCAACGAATTCAATCTTTTCAAAAGCTAACTGATTTCGAGACTGCTGCACATCACTCCTCCTCATCTTCCATAAATCCAAAAAGAGAAAACCGTTCCTTCAACTGTAATTCTTTCATAAAGTTATAATAAACGGTAATTCCAGATTGTAAAACATCTAGACTAATTCGTTCATTTACGCTATGGATACTATTGATATCCTCCTCCGTTACCACTGCTGGAATTAGCCCATAAGAGGGGATACCGTAGGATCGAAATAAGCTATTGTCACTGGTCGCAGGAAATAAAAATGGAATTGTTTCCGCTTCAGGATAGCTTATGGCTACCGCATCTTCCAAGGCCTTGTAATACCTATTCAATCTTGAAGGCTGAGCTTCCGGACTTTCTGATATGACCGATACGGTAATATTATCATTGTCTAATTTTCTCTCAATATAACGAATAAAACTCTTGCTAGATGTTCCAGGAACTAATCTACAATCTAAAACGGCAGTAGCTGAAGTACTGATCTGGTTGGGAGGGCCAGGCGGATTATAGATATTAGTAACGGTCACTGTATTAGTCAATAATGAAGAAAGAAAAGGTTCGCGTTCAATTTGCTTTCTCACAAATGGCGCAAGAATCGACCAATTAATATTCCGAATAAAAAATCCTCTAATACCACCTTCCGCTCTTCCTAATCTTCTGAACATTCTTCTAGTGCTAGCATTGAAAAGCAATAAAGCTTTACGGTTGGTGATATTATTTAAACTGTTGATCAACTGAATATTAGCATAATCTGTTGTAGGTGCTGCTCCATGTCCAGCAGAATTGCTTATAATTTTAAGCTGGAGCCATAGACTTTGTTTTTCGGCTATTGAAACTCCAAAAACCACTTTCTCGGGTTTATTCTGCAAAACATTTTGATATCCTGCACCACCTTCTCCAAGAACTGCAACTGCATTGAGCTCATCTTCAAAATTCTCCATAAGATATCGAGCGCCCTTATCTCCGCCTGTTTCTTCAGCTGACACAAATAAAACCGTAATATTGAAAGGTAAATCAGCTGTATCGTAATCTTGTTGAAATGCTTGCAAGGCTTTTAATTGCATGACACCTAAACCTTTAGCATCTAAAGCTCCCCTACCATGAATATATTCTCCATCAAAATAGCCACTATAAGGATCATGTTCCCAAATATCTAAATCCTCTGCAGGAACGACATCAATATGACTTTGCAAAATAACATTGGGTTTACCACTGCCTAAAGGATACAGCGATGCAGCTAAATTATAATTATCTGAAGAACTTGAAAACACCCGAAGATTTAGATCGGTTGTTAAAATATAATCTTCAATAAAGATAGCCGCTTCCTTTTCATTACCTGAAACACTTTCTCTTTGAATATATGCTGATAGCAAATCAATAGACTGATTCAAAGAAATCGATTCGGGCGGTTCAACGGAATCACCTAGATTTTGAGCTAAAGCTGAAGTAGAAAAAAGAACAACAAATAGCGCAAAAAATCTTATCATATTTTTAAGTAATTTTATCTTCAATCCATAAGTAAGCTACACTCATTAGAAACATTACGAAAAACCATATAGTTACGGATTTCCGATTATAAGTTAAGGTTTTCTTCTGAGTACGTGAATTGTCAAAATTAAGATATTTTAAGTAATCATAATTGTAATTGTACAAGAATTCTGAATGACTTGTCAGCGTCTCGGAATGGACATAAAAAGGAATAGATTCTTGATAATTATTTAATTGAACAAAATGCCATCCTACCTCTTTGGGATAGAACATAAAATGTTGTCTTTCGGGAAACAAATAATCATTTTTTGAGGATAGTGAAATTGTATCTGCTTTTGCAGTAATGATCTGTATTTCATCTACATTCATTGTGTTCCAAAGTCTTAAAAAGAAGGGCTGATACTGAACAGGCCATTTGGTTTTATCATAAAACACCTCATTAGATTCTCTGATTAATTCATCGAAGACAGGTAACCATAGTTGCTCATACTCTTCATCTTTACCTGATAATTTCATTTGAAAACTATTTTGAAAATTAATCACACCAAATATCATTTTATGATCAACTTTTCTAAAAATAGCATTTTCAGCCACTTCATTTAAAGCTCTCAAATTATTGAATTGCAAATATTTATAATTATTTGATTCTAGAAAATTATCACTGGTACTAAAGATTTTAGTAGGTATAGATCGGCCTAATCCAAGTTCAATTTTGCTATTTGGGTTGGTTCTAAAAATTAAACTTCCTCTATTATCGGCTAACTTGTCTAAAAACAGTTGTTGATTACTCGGATTTAATTTTTCCCACGCTTTTGCATCCGCAAATAAAACTTTCAAATCATTAGCAACACCTCTATCTATTTTCAGAGAATCATGCCAGTTTAAAAAGGTAGATTTAAATTCCCCCCTTGAAATTTGCGACTTCTGATAAACAGAATGTTCTTTTGATTTTAAATATTCTGCAAAGAATTTCCACTCAAAATCAGGAACTGCTGATAGTATTTGTATTACGTAGTTTTCACGCTTCTTTACTTTTACAGCAAAATGATAATCAGAATCATCAGTTGAGATCTTGACTAAAACAAAGCCTGCTGCCTTAGGAAGATGGGATAAAATAATGCTTGATTTATTTCCAATAGGTTTTGAAATCGAATCAAGATCAATAAACGCAGAGATCGTAATTTCCCTATTTTCAAGATTCTCAATTTTAATCTGTAGACTATCACCCAGTGCTATGGCTTTAGGGTAATTAAGTTGAATCCCCTTTTGCACGTTAATATCTTGACGAACTCGATGATAGTCAGGATTTAGATGTGGAATATATCCATAAATATAAGCGGTGTCCACTTGGAATTCTAAGTCCTTAAGGGATACTAATCTATCATTTTCGAGCTTTCTGAAATGTGAATTTCCTTGCTGCTTTAGAGTAGTTAATTCAAAACTCTGTCTTAAAGAATCAATAGTTTCCGTAGGAATTTCCTGACTTACAATTAGAGTTGACCTTAGGCTCTTTTCAGTTAATACAAAAGGTGATAAATAGATGACATATAAGGAAATAAGCGTGAGCAATACAGCTATTGCCCTTAATACAGTTCGAGGTTTCTGTTTGCGAAACTCCCAGTAAACACCTATAACCCACAGACCAATAAGCACAACTAGATGCCACATCGCGAACGAATTTTCAAAATCTATATTTTTCAAAACATCATTCATTCTCTAATTCATAATATGTGCTGTGCAATGAACTTTCTATACTGCTAGACTGTCTTCCTGCTTCCAGCTCTTTTAAGTTCAAGACATCTTCCATCAAGTTTAGTACAGCACGCAATGCTGCCTTTGATTCACTGTACTGAAACTTTTTGACGGCAGCCAAAAGACTTCCGTAGCGAACAGGTTCAGAAGTTATTTTTATCACTAATTTATCTGTGAAAACACTGGCAACATCTCTAGCCCCTGATAAATCTTCTTGTTGATATGCTTTATTCATTAGACTGTAGGTCTCAAATAGATATTTGTCAAAAAGCTTTTCTCCTCTTTTCCTCTGAGTGGTTTCCGCATTTATTTTGTCTAGTTCACCAGTCAATCGCTTTTTCTCTTCATCAATTGGAGGTGGTTCAAAACCCATTCTTTCCACATAAATTCTTGAAGCTCGCTTCACTTCCTTGATCAACTTTAAAGCGTTGTATTCAAACGGCAGTGCTTCACTTGGTTTATAGGTTCTTAAAAACAATTCAGCTTCCCACATATTGGCCAATGCCTCTTTTAGTTTTACTTTTACATTAGCATCAAGGAAGGTTGATAATTCCGAATCATCATGTGCATGCACGTAGGCTTCTAATTCTGGTGTTTCATTGAATATTGGGTTAGAAAAATTCCCTTCCGATTCGTGCTCATGCCCCTCGTGAACATCTTCATTATGATTTTCCTCATCTTCATCAGTTAATTCTCCATGATTGTGACCCGAATGGTCGATTTCACCCAAACCACCAGTAGTTTCAAACTCTTCTCCTAAAAACACCCCATATCTCAATCGCAATAGCTTTTGGTCTGCACCGATATTATTACTTCTTTTTTCAAATTCCTCAAGACTGATTTGGTTTTTATCTGCCAAAAGTGCTTCGGTATCAATGATGATTTGTCGCTGGCTTTTGAAATACTCGGCTTCATTGGTAAGGGCAAAACCTTCATATTCTACCAATTCCTGTTCGCTCGTATCGGCAACAGATAAAAAATAAACATCTGTTCTGCCTGTGTTGGCTCTAGGGTCTTTATTATCCTTTGCTGAAAAATAAAAATAGAGCTCGTCACCAGGTTCCAGGGAAAATGTATCCAACGGTAAGCTGATGTTCTTTTGTTGTGCTCTGACCTTGGTTGAAATACCACTAAGCGATTGCTTCATCTCCCTAAATCTTACCGCCTCCCCTTCTCCTCTACTTAAAGTCATAATAATATCAGAAGAAACGATCCCGTAATCATCTTCAAGTTTCAAATCAAGCTCAAAACCCTTGCGTAAATCTTTATACCCAATTTCGTGTCTATTGTCCTTCAGATTTGTCGACAAAACAGGTGGATTATCTCGTGTTATTTCCAACACCACGGGCTGCATTGATATTATACTGTCTTTTTGCTCGTACTCAATTTGGAAAATAGATGGTTGAATTACAGTAAAGGTTTTTGATTCTTTAGACTTCAGGTTGAAGTTGTATTGATTTTGCCATAACAAATCAAAATGGATATTTCCGTTATTTTTAAAAACCAGACGACTACCTTCCGGTATTTTTTGATCCTTTTGCCACTGAAAATCTTTTAAGCCAGTATATTTTGGAGGATAAACGAAAATTTTAAACCCAAATTCCAATCTAGTCTTTTCTGCTGTACTGTCCTGAATTAAAACTGCATCCTTTGTATGCGATACATTACGATTTTTGACCTGTGGGTCAATTTGAATGATAAATGACAAGAGATAAAATAATATACTAAATATTAATAACAGAGAAACATTCTTTAATGCCAAGGGAAACTTAATATGTTGACTGGACGGAAATTGCTTAAATACTTTTTCTAGTTGGAGCTTGTCCAATGCATTTAAGTCATTTTTAAAGAAAAGAGATAAACTGTATTCAAATTCCTCATACTCTTGATGGAGGAATGCAAGTAGTTTTTCACTGGTCCACAATAATTTTGGATTCCATATAATCAATAAAGCTAAAACCGAGATTGTATAAACAACCCAAAAAGCGAAAGGAATTTTGATATTGAAAATATTTCCTAAAGCCAACAATAATACAATTGAGGATGCTAAAGGAAGTCCCACTATTAAGGCACGTCTCAGATTAAATCGCCATTTATACTGGTTCCAATATTTTGAGAATCCCTTATGCATTTCTTTTCCTAAAGCTAAAAACTCTTTCTAATGCGATTAAGAAAACAATTATTATAAGCAGCTCATTGTCAAATGTTTTGGCTTCTTGTACCGACTCTTCATTTGCAGTAGATCTTTCATAGATTTCTTTAAATGAAGAATATTGATAATTTGGCTCGACTATTTGAGCAACAAATTCTGTAACCACGGACAAAAACAAATCCTCTTGAAGGGAATTATTAACCCATTCTTTACTTAGGTACAAATTAGTATAACTATGCTTTTTATGAAGGTGATAATCACCTGATATACTGTCACTCAATATCACTTGGTTGGCTTCCAGCTTCTGCCTTGAATTAGCAAAAATCAAATGAGCTTTTGCCTTATCAGATTTCCTGAAATTAACTTTCCCACTTGTATATAATGTATTTGTTTTCAAAACTTTGTCGAACTTTTTTTCCGCAGCTAGCGGAAGCTTATCAAAATGGATAAGTAAAGTATCCTGGCTCTTAAACCCTTCAAATGTTGTAACAGGATTATCCGCTGAAATAAATTCTACATTGAAATTTAATTTGGGTATAGCTCCAGTGAAATCAGTATTCTTAAAATTATTAATATACACTAGCGAATCAATTTCTGGATTTTCTTGTGCAATCCTTTCCAGAAAATACCAATGATTTCCAGTATCATGATTTGGAGAGGTGTTTAAAACCATAAGATCTTTATTATCTGCAAAGGCATGAGGAACTTCAATTCCTTCCCCCAGCAATAAAGCTTTTTGTTTTTCCACTTCTTCCAATATGAACCACCTTGCCAAAAGCATCACAAGCAATACCAAAATCAAAAGTCGCAATAATAGCAAAGGAAGTTCCGAGAATTGAATTCTTTTGGATTGTAAGGTGCTACTTTCCTTTAAAAAGCGGATACTTCCAAAAGCAATTTCCCTTGTTTTATTCTTGCTCCATAAATGGATGATAATAGGAATTATCAAAGCAGTTAAGCCCCAGAGCGCTATGGGATTAAGCCAATTCACGCCCGAGATTGATTAAATTGATTTAGCATTCGAAAAGTTGCTTTCTGAATATCATCGCTGCCAGTTATTTGCCAATATGTAATACTATTTTTTGAGCAAAGGTCTTTTATTCCTTTTTTCCAAGCAGAAAGTTTTCTTTGATAGTCCTGCAATCCCTCTTGCGTATTAACCTGAACACTACCCTGCCCTTCCAAATCCTTAAATGTGAAATACTTCCCTTCGAATTCCAGCTTTTCTTCATTTTCGAATAGTAGATGGATCAACATCACTTGATCTGAGGCAATAGCCCAATTTTTCAGTAAATCTTGTAACTCTTCAGCGTCCGTATACCCATCGGTAAAGATAAATACTGTGCTTTTATTTCGAATTTCTCGGGTGGGATTCAAATCTCGGATATTGCTTTCTTCACGGGTTTGAATTTGAATCATTCTATAAAGAAAAGTGTCAAAGTCTTTTGGGGGATTTTCTTGATTGAAAATATAGTATTTATCGTGTTGATTATCGGCTAAAAAAGCCAGAGCGGCTATTATAGTTCGAGCCCAATTAAATTTACTTGTATTTTGCATTTCAAAGTTCATAGATAAACTTCTATCTAAAACGAATATGAAATCATGTTGCTTTTCCATTTCCGCCTCTTTTATCATATAGTGGTCGGTGCGGGCATAATATTTCCAATCCAGTTGCTTCAGTGAATCACCAGGGACATAATTCCTATATTCCTTAAATTCGATTCCAAATCCGGTCTTCGGACTTTGATGCATTCCAATCATCACCCCTTCAATATGATGTTTAATATACAATTGAAGAGCCTTGAGTGCTTCAAAGTCGGGCATTTGAAATATATCATTTAAGGAACGCATCAACTCTATATCTCCTTTAGTAAGTGAGGAATTAAGTCTTCAACTGTGAATTTTTCGGTTTTCGCTACAAAGTTTAAAACGACTCTATGGCGTAAAACAGCCAAGGAAACAGCTTTGATATCCTCAGGCACAACCGATAAGCGTCCAGCTAAGAATGCATGAGCCTTTGAAGCCAAGACAATCGACTGACCTGCTCGCGGACCTGCCCCCCAATCCACATACTGTTTTACTAATTGATTTCCCGAATTTTGTGGCCGAGTAGAACGGACTAATTGACTAATTTTTACTAATAATTCTTTATCAATATGAATATCCCTAACCCAACTTCTGGCTTTTAGAATTTCCTCAGCAGTAAGGCTTGGGTTAAGTTCATTTTTCTTATTTCCAGTGGTGAGTTCTAGAATATCAACTTCTTCTTGCTCTGCAGGATATTTCACTACGGTATAAAACAGAAACCGATCTAACTGTGCTTCAGGCAGTGGATAAGTCCCTGATTGCTCCAAGGGATTTTGGGTAGCCAAAAGAAAGAATGGTTTTGGTAACTCATAAGTCTTACCAGCATAGGTCACCTCGCGCTCCTGCATGGCTTCTAGCAGTGCAGATTGTGTTTTTGGTGGCGTTCTATTGATTTCATCGGCCAGCAATATGTTAGTGAAAATTGGCCCTTTATTAAATTGAAAAAAGCGCTTTCCAGTACTACGGTCTTCCTCCAGAACCTCCATTCCAATAATGTCCGAGGGCATCAAATCCGGTGTGAACTGCACTCTATGAAAATCCAGTTGCAAAACCTTTGCTAAAGAACGAACCAGAAGGGTTTTTCCCAATCCGGGAACTCCTTCTAACAAAATATGACCATCTGCCAATAGTGCCATAAAAACCTCACTGACAACATTTTCTTGTCCAATGATGGCTTTAGAGAGCTCCTTGCGTGCTTCCTTAAACTTCGTAACTGTATTTTGTATATCTTCCATCGCTATTTAATGTCACTCTGATAGGGCCTGAGACTAGCTTTTACCGCTGCAATCCCAACTTTCATCCCTTGGGATTCAATGATCCGTTTAAACTTGATTATGGTCTTATTCAATTCAATTGAAAATCGCATACATTACAATATTCACCCCAAACTTGGTATTATCTTCAGCCAACCATCGTTTGTTTCTGAAATCATAGTCCCATTCGCATCCATAATCTTTATTGCTATATAACACTCGTATTTTACCATCGATTTCAATCGCTTTTAAGTAATCATGGACAATGTCATCACCCCAGCCATTTAGTTCTTGCGAAGTGGTAGGTGGGCCATCTTCAAATTCAAAAAAACTGAAATAAATGGGGTGATTATCGGGTATTTTCGCAAGTACTTCTTCCCCGTAAATTTCATCCATTTGGCTTTCAAATGATTTAGCAAAAAGCCCATCTATATCGTGATTGCAATCATCAACAAAAATGAATCCTCCATTATTAATGTATTTAGTGAAATTTTCCTTTTCAGCTTGTGTAAACTGCACCAGTTTATGGCCACTTAAATAGCAAAACGGGCATTCAAATATTTCCTCACTGCTTAAGGCTACCACCCTTTCTGTGGTATCCACTGGCATATTGGTATATTCAATTAGTGAATTTAATAGGTTGCTTGGCATCCTTTGATCCACGTTCCAGTCTCCCGATTCATATTGCAAGCGTGTGAAGAAAAATTTATTCATTTCACGAGTTTACGGCAAAAAACAAATGAGAACAATGAATTTGTTGGTATTTATATAAATGGTCAGAAAGCGTAATTATTGGAAAGAACAATATGAAAATAGAAACCGGGAGTGGAGCTTCAAACTTAATTTTGAATTAATATTTTCCCTTGAGCATATTGTTCTCCTTCTTCACTAATTCTGTAAAAATACATCCCCTCTTCAAATGAACTCAAATCAAGAAAATTACGGTCATTCGGAATAGGGAAAGAAATAATTTCTAAACCCTGCAAATTATAAAAGTTAATAACTGCATCGGTCTTGGGTTCTTTAGCAAATACTTTTAAATCATCTTCAGTCCATATTGGATTGGGATATAGAATGAATTCTTCATCTTTAACAAAATAAGTAGATTTCATTTCACTTACTACACTTTCTCCGTTATCAAGATTTACTATTACTCTAGATTCATTAAAACCATTGATCGGCTGTTCTTCTAAAAATTCCAGCTTAAAGGAATTGGGATTAAGTTCAATTAATAAGTCCCAGTTACTTTCCAGAGCGTTCATCTTTTGAATTTGAATATCCTTAATTCCTACCAAAGATGATAATTGGATGTTGTGGAAAATACCTTCTCCCTGAACAGCTTCAACAAAATAGGATTGTAAAAAGCAATTTGAAGCTTGCAGATTATAGTCAATCGCTCCGCCTTGAATTAAGGGCTTATCATCCTTGAATGCTTGAACCTTTAAAAATGAGCTCTTTAAATCTGATTTACTAACGGTAATACTAGTGTCCATAGTGCTCACAAGTAACCTCATTTCATTTTCTTGCAAGTTGAAAAGCGTATAATAATCTACGCCCTCTATTGATTTCCAATAAAAAGACAGAGAATCTGTGCAATTAAAGCCCACATTTAATCTTAGTGGTGCTGAGATAGAAAAAGTGTCGCTTAAGTACTGGGAACCCTCAACTTCCATTTTCAATTGTGCAAAATCATTTACCATTTCAGGATCCCATCTGAAATTCTCTGTTTGAAGAGATACGTTTTCTGCAATTGCCCTCCAACTCTCTTCAGAGACTAATTTGAAATACAAATCTCCTTTTTGCCCTTTAGAATAACTACTTTCCCACCTTAAATGCGAAACAGTTTCTCCATTATAGGGTATATTATCCTTAAAGGTAGGGCTGGTCCAGCTAAATTCATTTTCAATTTCCCAGTCATACACGATTGAATAATTTTGACGAGAATTCAATGGAATTTCAGTGCTAATTACAATTTCAAGTGTATCAGATTCAACATTTTCTATATATACCTGCTCTACATTATTTAAATGATCCACACCTTTTGATGCAGCCGCACTTAGAGATTCAATATTGGGAGTAGTAGACAACACCCAAGGTAAAAACTTCTGATCCTTTTGGTTTCTGACGTGCAAATTCAAATCATTCACTAAGGCAATTTCGTCATTTGGATTTGCTGGCGGATCTGTCCAAACTAATGTGGCTCTAAAATTAATTGCATTTTCCGGAATGGCTATCTTGTATTTGCTTTGTTCACTTGCTATAAGATCGTCCTCAAGAAAATGGCCATTTTCTAGTTGCAAGAGTGCCTCTTGTGCATTTAAACTGCCATATCCAGTTTTATGATCTGGTCCTAATACACCAATATCGTCAGCTCCATTGATCAAAATAGCCTTTGTTAAAGCTGCTGGCATTTCAGAATTAAATTTTTGGCGATAGGATTGTTGTAGCAAAACGCTTACTCCACTTACATAAGCGGCAGCATTTGAAGTTCCAGTCATACTGTATGCAACCAATTCGGGTTTTATTCTACCATCAAATGCAGGGCCATTACTATTGAGCACAATCGTGTTCATTGTTGTATCTACAGCACCTATTGTTAGAACGTTTTTAGCAAGTTTAAAATTACCAGTAATATTCGCATAACCTGTAAGGTTTTGATACTTACCATGATCGGCACTTTCTAAACCTGAATTTCCAGCTGAAAATATATGAAGGATTTGCGGAGCATCATAAACTTGCTTGTCGTAAAGCGAAGCGCCTATGCCATAAAAAGACTCTATCTCTGTTCCATAAGAATGATTTTGTGTCTGGATATCATTATCTACAAAATATTGAATCGGGTCGGGAATAATAGACTCATTTGAGCTCGAGGTATGAAAAGACTTGGGTGCGACACCAAAACCATTTAAAGAAGAATTCCCATTTCCAGAAATTATGGTGGCCATTTCCAAAGCATGATTATCAAGAACAGTGCTTTCGAAACCCGTGTTTATATATCGACCCCTTACATCAATATTATTAACCTCATATAATGGCTCTTTTAAACTGACTAACTCTTCTGCTCCATTAAGATTAGGAAAATAGGCATGAATTGTATTAATCTTATTTGGGTGCAAATTGAGATCTAAGACATTTACTTCACTTTCAGCCTTAGCAGCTACTTTCTCAATGTAAGTAATAGCTATATTATTTATAATTTTATCAGCACCTACGCTATCAACAGAGAGCTTGAAGAGGCCATCTTGCAATCCAATAGTACTTAACATAGATTGCATTCTAGTAAAATCTAGGTACTTTGACTCATCTCTTACCGAAACTAAATAATCCCCATTCAAAATTGATTTAGTATTAATCTTATTTTTGTTTGGTGTTTTCCAAAAATCATCTATATTGTGAAAAGGTTGTATATCTTCTGATTTAAACAGTATTGAGTTCGCATGAGGATCCAAATACACTATGTATGAGCCAGTTAAATACCTCTTAATGACTTCTAAACTGCTCGATGAACCTAAAGTAGAAGCCAAATATGTAGTATCGCTAACCAAATAATAATTTCCTTCAATTATATTATTTGGTGATTTTATCGCATAACTCTCAGGTTCATAAAATAAGACACTTTCATTTTCTTGAGCTATTGATTGGACCCCTTCAAAAAGGCAAAAATATAATATTATTGATCTTGGTCGTATACAAGATTTCAATAAATGGGAGAATAAATTGCAATAATTCATAGGGTCTTAGCTGTATTATATTGTCTTTTTTTAATTTTAAATATTAATTTACAAATATTTTCACAATTTATCAATGTAATATTTTTAATATTCAGAATTAAAACTATATGTTGCAAACCTAACTAAAATTTTACAAAGTTATGACAAATTTAAGAAAAGGTGTCATGTATGTACTAACATTCATGGCCGCAACAGTATTCATGAGTTCATGCCAGCAAGATGAAGAAATGGCAACTCAAATTGACGAAAGTATTGTGTCAGAAGAAGTGAAAGATCAGTTAAAAGATCTTGGTTTCGATCCGAGCGATGCTTATCGTGAAAAGTTCAACAACCCTCTTACAGGAGATCAAGGATTCCATTATGTAGTAGAAGGTGACATTTTAATTGAAGAAAAACAATTAAAAGAAATGTCTGAGAGCGAATTATTCCACACGGGTAAATTTGCTGAACAATATCGCACATCTAATCTTGTGAGCCAAAATAGCACAATAGACGTGATTGGTTATACTGGCAACAACGCTAATGGATTAGATTCGAAGATGCGAACTGCTCTTCAATGGGCTGTAGATAATTACAATGCATTGAACACTGGTTTAACATTCACATTAACCTATGGTACTAATTACAACTCATATGACATGGTAGTTTACCGAGTTAGTGGCGGAGGCGGTGGAAGTGCCGGATTCCCAAGCGGAGGAGCCCCTAATAAGTTTATCAGAATTAATTCAGGTACAAGTCAATATGACACAAATGTAGTGGAGCATGTAATTGGCCACGAGATGGGTCATTCAATAGGATTACGTCATACCGACTGGTTTAACCGTTCTTATTCTTGTGGATCTGGAGGAAGTGAAGGTACTGCAGGTGTTGGAGCAATCCATATTCCTGGCACTCCTACTGATATTGATCCTAATTCATTAATGCTTGCTTGCTTCAGCGCAAATGAGGATGGTGAATTTGGTTACTACGATAGAGTGGCTTTAGAATACCTATACTAATACAATTTGGAGTTAACAGTAACAATTGAAAAGGTCAGCAAATGCTGACCTTTTTTAGTTCCTAAACAAGTGAAAACTACTTCTGCGGTGGTCTACTTGGTCTCACCTCTATCTTACTTGGCAATGTTCTTGGGTTCATTTCTAACAAATCAACAACCATCTGCCCAATATCTTCCTTTTGAATTTTCCAGAAATCTTTTTCGTTCGGCTCGTGATCATTGAAATAAGTAGCCACAGACCCTGGCATTATAGTTGAAACGTTAATACCCTCTTGTCTCAGATCTAACATCACTGATTGCGTAAAACCAGTCAGACCAAACTTACTGGCATTGTAAGCTGAACCACCAGGAAAGAAATTAGTGCCTGCTAAACTAGATATTGTGAAGAAATAACCTCCATTTTTCTTTAATGCTTCAACACTAGATTTAATTGTATAGAAGACGCCAGTTAAATTAGTATCTATGACTTCATTCCATTTATCAATTTCCATTTCATCAATAGGAGCGAAATGTCCTAAACCTGCATTCGCAATCACGATATCTAATTTTCCCCATTTATCCAATACGGCATTCACACATGTTTGCTGATTTTCAAATGATCTCACATCAGCTTGAAGTCCTAAAACCTCAGCTTTCGCATTTTTTGCTAAAGACTCTGCAGCTTTATCCGCTGACTCCTGACTCCTACTTGTAATAGCTACATTTATACCTTTTGCCAATAATGCTTCTGCAATACCATATCCAATACCTTTACTTCCTCCTGTTATAAGTGCTGTTTTATTTTCTAAGTTTTGCATAATATAAGTTTGTTTACCTTCAATCAACTGATAAAAAAATGATTGGTTACAAAATGACTAGATGAAACTTAGATTTTTTGCTTGAATAAATAGCCCACTCCCTTGATGGTCTTGATATAACCTTCTCCGAGCAATTGTCTAATTTTCAAGATATGAATATCAACAGAACGCAAAGTAACCTTAGCGGAATTACCCCAAATAGCTTGCATAAGCTGCTCTCGAGAAAATACTTGGTTTGGAAATCGTGCTAAAAATAAAAGTATTTCATAAGATTTAGATTGAATCTGTAACAAATCTTTGGCAGGAAGTTTAAATAACAATCGCTTTTTAACATCAAAATACAGATCTCTTATTTCATATTCTTCAATCGGCTTTAAATTGAAAACGGAGTCTTCTGTGTCAAAGAATTTGGACAACCTCTTTTTAAAAGCATTTTTCCGTAGTGGCTTTCTTAAGAAAAAATCAATCCCTGTTTCATAACTTAGGATTTCGTATTTCTCGTCACTATTGGAAGTAAGGGCTATTATTTTAGTATCCAGCTCGTTAATTGCAACTTCATTTTTCAGGTAAGTAAATAAGCTAATCCCATCATAATTCTGATTACCAATTTCTGAAATGATTAATTGAGGATGGTGTTTATTGATTAGTTGGATTGCATGTTGAGTGTCTAAGGCGAGAGCTACATTGAAATTTTCTGATTCCAGAATGGTCACCAAATCCCTTAATGTACTCTTGTCATCGTCCGCTATTACCGCAGTTCTGCTTTGTTGCATTTCTTAGATACTCCTTAAATTCATTACTCTAAGAAAGCACAAAATCGGAATGAATATATCCTCAAAAACTGAAGTTAAAGTGAAAATAACTTGAAGGTAAACTAGACTTAATATTAGATATGAAAATCAAGTGAATTATTAATATTGAGGTAAAGCAAGAAATCCTTCCCTGTTAATTGCCCCTAAACTTCTCCATTGTAGCCACCCCTTCCCCACTGATTCCTTCTGCTTTGAAAACTTTAAAAATGGTCAAAAATATGATTTTCAAATCCAGCAGAAAGGATTGATTATGAACATACCAAACATCATATTCGAATTTCTTTTGCCAGCTAATGGTATTTCTGCCGTTTATTTGCGCCCAACCTGTGATGCCTGGCGTTACCAAATGCCGTTGGCTTTGCTGCTGACTGTAAAGAGGTAAATACTCCACCAACAATGGTCGCGGCCCAATAAAAGACATATCCCCTTTTATAATATTGAATAACTGTGGGATTTCATCCATGCTCGTTTTTCTTACTAGTTTACCAATCCAAGTAAGTCTTTCTGAATCAGGTAATAGTTCCCCTTTTTCATTTTTATCATCTCTCATGGTTTTAAACTTAATCAACAAGAATACTTCCTCGTTTAAACCAGGTCTTTTCTGTGTAAAAAAGATTTTTCCGTTTTGAAATATTGCTAATAGTAAAGCAACCACGAGAAATATTGGACTTGCAACTAAAAAAGCAATTAAGGCAGTTAACTTGTCAAAAAAAGGTTTATAAAATTTTTTGTACATTCTACTTGATTACGCCCAAATGCATAATAGCATCTCCTTGATGCACAATGGGGTTATGATTGAGACCTATAACATAACCATTCACTGAAGAAGTAATTTTACTTTTAAAGCCGCCAAAGGGATCATTCACATGTCCTAATAACTGATTCTTTTTAATTACATCCCCACTTTTGACAGCAGAAAGAAATACACCTGATTTTTTGGCCCTCACCCAAGAAGAGTTTTTTATAACTAAATTCTTATAACTGGCTTTTTCAGATTCTTCACACATTCCCAAGTGTTGCATCATCCTTTTTGTACCTTTAATACCTTCACGAATAGCAAATTCATCGAAGCGGGAAGATTCACCACCTTCATATACCAAAATATTCTTTCCGAACTTATTGGCCGTTTGTCGCAAAGAATTTGGCCGAAATTTAGAATCTAATGTAAATGGAGCATGAAAAGCCTCTGCTAACTGCACATTTTTTTCATCCTTCATCATACATCTTATTTGAGGGTAATTGGTTCTATCGGCTCCACCTGTATGAAAATCAATTCCATAATCAATCAATGGAATAATCTCATTTGTCAAAAAGTACGCCATCCTGGAAGCTAATGAACCATTTTTATTTCCTGGAAATGATCGATTAACATCCTTACCATCCGGAACATATCGAGAGAAATAAATGAAACCATATACATTGATAATAGGGATGCAGATTACGGTTCCAATCTTAGGAATATGATCGTTTTTCTCGATCATTCTCCTTACAATTTCAGAACCATTGATTTCATCACCATGTAAACCTCCCATCAATAGTAATACAGGCCCCGGTTCAACAGCCCTAGCCACTGTAATTGATACGTCTATAGTAGTATGCGAAGGGAGTCTGGCAATATTCACATCTACCACTTTTTCCTCTCCTGGCTCAATTTCAATTCCGTGTAAAATCATCTATTAAAAATTAATCCTTTATGCATGGCACTTACATTATACAGTAACTTTTGATTTTTGAAGGAGAAAAACCACCATATAAAACCAGAAACCAATAAGCCAATGGTAGCACCCACAATTGTATCGACCATAAAATGTTGAAACAAATAAACCCGAGAAATAGCAACTAAAATGGCTAGTAACATATAAATCACCTGCAGAAGCTTATTTTTTGTAAGTAATATTAAAATCGTTGCCAAGGCAAATGCCGAAGCAGAATGCCCACTTGGCATACTGTAAAAGTTGCTCAGTTCTACGCCTTCTACCAAATTAAATGAGGACAAAGATTCCTCAAAATGCAACGCAGGCCGATTAACATTGAATACTACAATTTTTAGAAATTGAACAATTGCAAAATGTACTAGACCAGTTAAAGTCAATAAAATAGCAAAGTAAATTCTATACATTAATAAAATAATGCCTGTGATAATAAATATATGTGCTTCACCCAGATAAGTGATATAAGTAAAAAAGGCATTTCCAAAAGGATTATGTCTTTTATTTAGCCACAATAAGAAGGTACCCTTATCTAGAAATAGCACTAAGGCCAAGGCTGTTAAGAAATAAAGCACGTACATCAAAAATGCAGGGCTTTGTAATTTATCTTTTAAGCTTTCCATTCAAATCTTAAGTATTTTATAGTCTCTCCCACCTTAGAAAATTTTCTTTCATAACGAGTTGAAATCCCATAATGCTCTCCTAAATATACAGAATTATGCAAATCATCTGTATAATGCAAATCTTTTATGTCTTCCCTAGCTGGCAAAACTTCATTGAGTGTCCAGTTAAATAAGTCTGTATTATCGGTTTTGAAATATATCCTCCCTTTTCCTCCTTGAATTCTCTTATATATTTCCAAGAAACGATGAAAAGTCAATCTTCTCTTTTCATCTCTATCTCTTGGTCTAGGGTCAGGGTGAATAATCCAAATATCTTTCACTTCCCCCTCTGCAAACATTTGCTCAAGGTCTAAAATAAAATGACGAGCAAAGGCGACATTTTCTAAGCCCTCTTCTAACGCTTTTGTGCTTCCCTGCCATAAGCGTTCTCCTTTAATATCAATACCTACAAAATTTTCATCCGGAAATTCTTTTGCCAAGCCTACAGAATATTCCCCTCTGCCACATGCCAACTCCAAATTTATAGGATTGGAATTCCTAAATATGTATGTTCCCCAGTTTGACCTAATGTTTGGAAATCGGTCATCATCATATTCAATCACATTATGACGATTTTGTAAATCTTCAAACCTTTTTAACTTTTGTCTACTCATTTTTACAGATTTGCAATTTCGGCTACCGCAAAGGTAGAACCTCCGACAAAAATTAAGTCCTTATCTGAAGCATTTTTTTGTGCTATTTTAATTGCTTGGTCTACAGTAGCGTAAGAATGTCCCGTCAAACCAAAATCTTGAGCTATTTTTTTCAATTTCTTCGAATCCAGAGCGCGAGGGATATTAGCTTGGGTGAAATAGTAAATAGCATTTTTTGGAAGTAATTCTAATATTTCATCTAGCTTTTTATCATTTACAGTGGCGTAAACAAAGTGCAATTGCTCATACACTTCCTGCTGAAGCATCTTGGTAATGAATTCAAATGCTGTTATGTTGTGAACTGTATCAGCAATCATTGGAGTGCTAGAACCAGTATTTGATATCCTTTGCCACCTTCCTTTTATTCCCGAATTTTGAATTACATTTTTCAAACCCTTTTGAATATCACTTGAAGAGATATCAAAGCCGCTTTTATTTAGAAATTCAATAGCTGTAAATACGCTTTTCAAATTTTGTATTTGATATGTAGCAGAAAGTCCAGATTCGAACTCAATTTTTTCGTTGCTTTTAAGATTCTCAGCACTAAATTTCCAATCTGGCAAAGACTCCTCAAGGACTGAAACACTAAAAAATTCCTGGCTGTCCATAAAAGGAGCATTCTTGGAATCGGCCAACTCTTTAATAATCAACCTCAGTTCATTTTCCTTTACAGAAGTTATGACGGGAACACTATTTTTTATAATCCCTGCTTTTTCTTTTGTAATTTCTTCTAAGGTATCTCCTAAAAATTGCTGGTGGTCTAAACCTATTTGTGTGATAATTGATAATAAAGGTTCTATCACATTTGTACAATCTAGTCTTCCACCCATGCCAACTTCTATCACCGCAATATCTACTTCTTCCCTTGCAAAATAATCGAAGGCCATAGCTGTTGTAAGTTCAAAAAATGATGGTCTTAATTCAGCTATAATGGGCTTAAATTTTTCAACATACTTAATTACTTCCGCTTCAGAAATTGGAATCCCATTGATCCTCATTCTTTCCGTAAAACTTTTGAGATGAGGTGAAGTATAAAGAGCAGTTTTGTACCCTGCTTCCTGCAATACGGACGAAAGGAATGAAGCAGTACTACCCTTTCCATTTGTACCCGCAACATGAATGAACTTCCCTTTTTTCTGAGGATTTCCTATTGACTCCAATAAAGCCAAAGTATTATGTAAATCCTTTTTGTAAGCAGATCCTCCCACACGTTGAAACATGGGCAGTTGTTCAAATAAAAAAGCTTCCGCTTCTTGGTATGTCATATTATATAATCAATTCGAAGATCTAATTAGAGCGAATTAAAAACGTTATGGTTCCTTTTGACTGAGGTGCAGTTTTACCTCCTGATGTTCTACTAAAAGATAATTTAGCCACCTCATCCTGATATATTTTTAACACCTCCGCTGATACAGTAGTTTCAATAGCTCTTACTGAAATAACTTCACCATTATTATCCACTCGTATATCAAAAACGATCTTTCCACTTTGTTGCGATGGATCATTTGGTCTAGGTGGAGAATCCCACTTCCATCCTGACATATCCAACTTACTACCGCTCCCACCTCCCTGCGGGCCCATCATCGCCTCGGCATCTACTTCTCCTTCCGGATTGCCCTGATCTCCATTTTTTTCATTAGTTTCACCCTGAGATTTACTATCTCCAGGGAAGAGTGCATTTGGATTAGCCTTAGGTTCTTCCTTCTTTACTTCCTTCTCTTCCTTTTTCGTTGTTTCTTTAGCTTTTTCTGTTGGCATATCTTCTACTTTCACTGGAGCTTCTTGATCCGTAACAGCTTCCTCAACTACTTCTTCGACTGGTTCAGAAACCTCTTCAACAATATCTTCAGCCTCAGCTTCAGTAGTTTCTTCTACCTCGTCTTCAACAATCTGTTCAGTCTCCTCAGTTGGAGTTTCTTCAATTTCTTCAGTTTGTTGTGCTGAGACCGGCTCATTTCCTGAACCTTGATTATCAATACCAATGTTTAGTTCAATTCCATATTCTGGTAAAGGAGGATAGGGTTCTTTCCAAGCAGTTACCCACAAGAATAGTAGGAGCAACAAAATATGAAGCCCAACAGAAACGGATATTCCAATTATCCGATTTTTCTTTTCCCTATGTGCATAATCACTCATTTGGCTGTGCCGCAATAGAAACTTTTGCTTTTAATGAAGCCGCAATACCGGCTACTTTTACTAAATGCTCTGTAGGAACACTTTTGTCAATGTGTAACACCACTACACCCTCATCTGCATTCCGCAACTCTCTTTTTATAGCTGTCTCTAAATCTGATACTGCTACTCTCTTATCATTAACGAAGTAAAGCATATCTTTTGTTATGGTAACACTCACTTTTTGCATTACGATATTGGTAGATTTACTTGAAGGCAAATTAACGGGTAATCCAGAAGGTGTAATAAATGAAGAAGTCAACATAAAAAATATCAATAAGAGAAAAATGATATCTGTCATGGATGACATACTAAAGGCAGGATCAACATTATGTCTAGATTTCATTGACATAGCGTTTTATTTAGGTTCTTGAAGTAAATCAATAAATTCAACGGATGTGTATTCCATTTTATGTATAACCTTTTGCACCTGGGTTACCAAATAGTTATAACCAAGATAAGCAATGATCCCGACTGAAAGACCTACGGCCGTAGTGATCATAGCCTCATAGATTCCTTCAGAGAGCAATTTTGGACTTACTGATCCCTCTTCTTGAGCTATTGCAATAAAAGCCTGTATCATTCCAGTAACCGTGCCTAAAAACCCAATCATAGGTGCAGCACCGGAAATCGTGGCCAGCAAAGATAAATTCTTCTCTAGTCTGTAAATTTCAATCTTACCCACGTTCTCTATAGAAACTTCAATGTTTTTAAGGGGACTTCCTATTCTAGAAATACCTTTCTCCAACATTTTGGCAATTGGAGTCTCGTTCTGAGAACACATCATTTTGGCTTGATCTATTTTCCCATCAGAAACCAATGATTTCACTTGGTTTAGCAATCCTGTTGGGGTTTTAGATGATTTCTTAATAGTTAGTACCCGCTCTATAAAAATAGCAATTGCTGCAGCTGATAATAACAAAAGGGGAATCATTACATATCCCCCTTTTAAAAGTAAGTCAAACAAATTAACGCTTTCTTCAGAAGCGTTAACCATTGCTGAATCAGCAACAGTAGTAACTTGTAATAGTGTCATATTTAATTATATCAATATTTCAAAGGCCAAGGTTGCTCTTTAAATTGACCTGTTAATTCTGTAGCTCGAGTACTCGCAGCAGCAAAACTCTCTGTTTCTTCAATAGCTACTCTATTGAATTTACTTTTACCGAAAGGTGGAATAATAAAAGCATTAGTTCCATCTTTGGTAAGCTTTTCTGCGTAGTCTTTCGCCAAATCCTCATCAAAAAAGCTACCAACAACAACATAAGAACGCCCTGTTCTCGAGTTTAGTGTGTTGACTTGTCCTTCTGCAGGCTCTTCAGGCTCAATTACTTCAGGTTCAGGCTCAACGGGCTTTTCTACTACAACAGGTGTGGTTTCTTCGACAGGCTCTTTTTCAACCACTGGCTCTGGCGCAGGTTCTCTCAAGAAAAACCAATAAATCACTGCAACAGTAGCTATTATTATTATTGATAATGCAATAATTATTGGTGCAGCCGATTGTTTTTTAGGTGGAGTGTAGGTTGAAACAGGCTCTTCCTCTTCTACCTCCTCCTCTTCATCCCCAAAAGGATTTGGGTCGTATTCCTCTTCAGCATACTGCGAAAGAGAATCCTCCGTAGTTTCAGAAGTATCAAATGAAGTCTCAATTTCAGACTCATCCTGAGTAGTAGCAATATCTTCTGAATCAAAATCATCAGAAGGTGCAGACTTTTCTTCGTCCTCGTCTAGATCAGGCAAACCGAAATCCTCATCATCTTGCTCGGGCTCCTTATGTATGTTTTCGTCTTTATACTCCTCGTCTTTTTTGTCCTTTTTGGCCATATTCTGGTAATTTAAGGTTTACTCTAGCTTAAAAGTATTAAAAATTTATAATACTTTATCAATAAACTATTGTTTTTAATCAAAATCAATACTCAATAATAAATAGTTTTACCTATTAGAATCAAATATAATGGCAAATATTGATATTAAAAACATTAAAACGAATATGTAAAGCCTCCTAAAATTTGAAATCCACGGTTAGGATATCCCAAATAGTACTCGTATTTATTGGCTATCAGGTTATTAGCATGTAAGAAAATCTGACTTCTATTACTTAACTGATACCCTAATTTTATTCCTAAATCATAGATGGGTGGGATAGATTCATCTAGATTGAACGAATAACTAGCGTTTTCTTGAATGAAGGTATTGACATTATTCATACGCCCCTGTAAATAGGCATCAAAACCAATCTTAAGTTTATTAGCAAACCAATAATGGGAATCAAATCTCAAAGTGTAATTAGGACGGAAAGGCATAAGTTCTGTTTCCCCCACATTGTAGTAGAAATAATCTCCTCTTAGATTAATCTTCAGGTTATCGATATTAGTAAATAATGAGGCATAAACATTAGCTTCTGTATTATTATTATTAAGATACCTAGCCCTGTATCTAATCTCGCCTTCGGCTTCACTGTAGATTGCCTCATATCCAAAATTATGACGAACTGAAGCTACACTGAATCCAAATTCATAGCCTAAGAAATTACTTAAGGAACCATTTACTCCACCATAGATTTGAAATGGCATTAAAGTATTATTCACACTTATAACATTATCTAAATATGGGTTTTCCATCAGAAAATCTCTGTAGCGATTACCTCTGACATCTCCTGTCAAGCCACCAAAAATGCTTAACTTATTAAATGGTGTATACACAATACTTAAGTCAGGATATACATGAAATTTATTCATTCCTGGGAGCGTGTCATTCTCGCTCACCATATTGAGACCCACGCCAATCTTTAGTTTATCTCTAATAAACTTTACGCCCGGTTTAAATCTTAGTAAATTTCTATTTTGAGATGAGTCAAGTGCATCAAATTTTAAAGCACTTATAAATCCATTAGCGCCAAAATAAATTAAAAATTCATCATTTATGTTAAAGCTATTTTTCAAATTATAATTAAATGAAAGCTCAGAATTATTGATATTTGTAAATAATTGGTATGCATCCATGTCCAAGTGATAATGATATTGGCTATTTTCATTTAGATCTTCCAGGGAGATATTGGCACCAATAGTGTGGAATGTTCTTTGCAAACTATCTCTATCAACTTCTGAAGTAAGGAGCGTATCATAGCCGTATAAATAGTTGTTATGTCGCTCATAAAAAGCACCAGCGTTTATAACCGCTTTTTGGTAGATCAGCTTTCCATATGGGTTTACCTTTTGGTATCCTGAACCAGAATTTCTTCCATCTATAGGGCCGTTAGCAAAGCTTTGATGAAATAAATTTAGCCCATAACTTTTGTCTTTACTTCTTTTACTTGCAAAAGCACCTTCGAAAAAAGATGCTCCATAATTTCCCCCTCCTAATTTTACTTGATTAGCATACAACTTTTCTAACTTTTCATCTTGAATGGTCAGCACTCGAATTCTAGGAGTCAAGTTACTAAGATTGGGCACAAATTGCCTTGAAGTAAATTCAACTTCTAAAGGAGACTGATTCCCTTTGATCTTAGGTACATTTTTGAAATCCCTATTCACTCTCGGTAGATCAATTTTACGATCCTTCTCAATAATAACTTGAGAATCTTCCAAATCACCCTCCTGATTCCAGTTATCTTGACCTATTAAACTGAAGGGGAAACAAAAAATTATAAATAGAATATATCTTAACATCTCAGTTTTTAGTAGAATCATTTTCAATTACTTCTTCCATTTCAATAGTATTCATGCTGCTATCCTGGCCCTCCTCAGTTGTTCCAGTCTCACTCTCTATTAATTCAAGCTTCAATTTCGCCTCGTCTTTTAATACTTTGGAATCTGCATTCTCAATTATTGAATTTAAGGTAGCTTTAGCCTGAAAAATCTCATCCATTGCGTAGTAATTGTCCGCTATCAACAAGAATGATTTACCAATCCAGATCGCATAATTCCCAAAGTCTTTATTCAATTGGAATAATGCGTTAATGGATTCCTGATAGTTCTTAGAATTATAATCCATTAAGGCAATCATATATTTTGACTCTGCTGCAAATTCGTCCTTAGCTGCATTTACCGCACTTTGAAAACTAGACTTTGCTTCAGCATATTTTCCTTGGTAATAATTAGCCATACCCTTATTCAGATATGCTTCGTTGATTGCATTAGCATTTACTGCTGCTTCTTCCATAATTAAATCGGCATACAAAATCATTTTACTATAATCAGAATTTGCTTTAGCAATTTCCATCAGACCAGTATATGCGTTGTACTTGTCTTTTTTATTCTCAGATTGATCCAAAAGTTTTGTAAAGTACAATCTTGCCTTACTGTAATCCTTATTTACCAATTCTATTTCTGCTATTTTTTGAATTGAGCGTTTATTAAATGCGGTATTGTCAGCCTCAACCACTTCATAAAATAATCCCAATGCTTCTTCAAATTGATTATTCCTATAGTAGGAGTCCGCCAAATAGTACCGTGCTTCAGCTGTCAGAGAGTGATCAGGATAGTTCTGAATATAGGCCTTAAACGAAGATACTGCTCTATCGTACTTTTGATTGAAATAAAGTGATTGGGCGGCATCAAATTCAATTTTTGTCACCTCACCATCATTAGGATTTGCATTTTTATAAGCTGATAAGTATTGATCCAAATCCCCTTCTTTATTCATTATTGAATACAGTTCCTGTAGACCAGCTAACGCACCATTTGCGGTCGAATGAGTTAAGTAATTTTGCAAAATCAAAGTATAATCTTCTTCTGCTTTCTCATATCGCTGTAAATTGAAATATGCTAAAGCTCTTCTTGAATAAGCAAAAGGACGCAGCGGACTTTGTTGCAGATTCTTCAATAAGTAAGAAAACCCATCAATTGACTTTTCATATTGCCCTGATTCAAATGCTAATTGAGCTTTTTGAAATAAGGCATTGTCATAATAATTAGAATTTCTGAAATCCGATATAACCTTATCAAAACTCTGGTTTGCTAAACTATTATTGCCCGTTATGCTGTTAACGACCCCTTTTTGAAAATATGCGTAGTCAATATTAGGGTTTCTTTCATCTATCGCCTTTTGATAATAGTTAATCGCTAATTGATAATTCTTGGTCACATAATAACAGTCTGCCAAGCGAACAATAGCATCTGCATAATAAGTGGCTGATTTACCATTATTTAAATATTCTTTAAAATATTGTAGAGATTTTTCAAATTGCTTATCATTGTAAAAAGCATAAGCTAATCCATAATTTAGGTTAGCAAACCAATTGTCACTCCTTTTACTTGATTTAAATGATTTTTCGTATGATGCGATGGCTTCCTTATATTTCTTTCCAGTAGAGTAGGATTCTCCCATCCAAAAATAAGTCTCCCCTAATAGACTGATATTCTGCGGATAATCAACGGATTTTTGAAATAATTCCATGGCGCGATAATAATTTGCCTGATTAAAGTATTCAGCACCTTGATAAAAGGTAACTTTTTGATAAGCTTCCTTTAGCTTCAAGGATTTATTCTCAATTGATTCTAAGAATTCAATGGCTTTGTCATAGGCATTGGAATTCAGAAAGGCTTCACTTAATAATTCATTCGCTTGGGTAGAATATGGGCTTTTCGGATAATTTTTAATGTAAGAAGAAAGCTCTTCTACTGCATTGGTAGTGTTCCCTTGCTTTAATTGCAATTTAGCCAATTGAAAATGACTCTCCATTGCAATATCTTGGTTGAAATCCAGAAGTTTCGCTTGCTCATAAGCGTTCGAAGCAAATCTATAATTCTCTTTTTTCAAATATAACTCCCCTAAATAGTAGGCGTTAAACTGTGATAAAGAATCTTTTGCAATTCCAACTTCCTCAAATAGTTTGATGGCTTCTTCATATTTTTGCAATTGATAAGCCACATAACCCATTCGATAGAGCAATTCCCTATCCATTTTGCTTCTATTTTCACTTCTATATTCTTCAAAATAATCATTTGCCTGTTTATAATTATTTTGCTCAAAATAAGCATCTGCTATCAACAACTTAATATTTAAGGCTTCTAACCTATTCAGGCGAGGAATCAAGTCTTCTGCATAATCAATTAATTTTTGATATTGGCCTCTTTGATAATAAATATTAGCCATCATATTGGCAGTAGAAATTTTGTAATCATCATTCTCCGCTGCCCGTTCTAAATCAATTAAAGCTTCATCGAATTGCTTTTTATCAAAATAAATATACCCCGCATAGTAATTTGCAGCTGATTGGTATTGATTGTCCCGCCTTTTTAATGAATTGAAGTATGGTAAAGCTTCTTGAAAAGCCTTTCTACTAAAATATGCATAGGCAATTTTAAATTGATAATGAGTCTTGTCCTCTCCTTTTAATTTATCACCCTCAGTTTTTTCGTAATATTGAATGGCTTTAGCATAGTTCTTTTCCCGAAAATAGAAATTACCAAGTTCGTAATATGCTTCCAGTGCTTTAGGATGGGCAGGGTTTGATTTAACAAACGATTTAATTCTGTTCTCTCCGTTCGACTGATAGAGGTAAATAGAAATTAAAGCACTATAATAAGTTGCATTTTCTGCTTTTATTCGTTCGTGATCTTGAAGTTTTCTATACTCTTCGAATTTATTTTGAGCTGTAGTATATTGCTTTTGCTCAAAAGCCTCGATTGCCTCTTGATAGATATCATTAGCTCCTGAATTGACGAAGGCATATTGGCTAAAAGATTGAAGGGGCAGTAAAAAAACAAAGCCTATTACTACAATATATTTATTCATTCCTATGGTGATGTGTCTATTAAAAACTCTTTTTCAAAGTGTTCGAACTATGCAGTATTAACTACAAAATCAATGATTTATTTCATCTTAAAAAATTTCAGTGCATCAATTTATATATTAATTCTTTCATAAGTTGCGCTTCATTAATATTAGCTGTTACTCCTTTGTACATTAAGTCTGCCTGAAAAATATGCGCTAAATTTTGAATGGTCTTATTCAGATTAAACCTGTTAACTGCTGTAATGTAATCCTTCGCAAAAAATGGATTAACTCCTGCTGCGGCTGCTACTCCTCTTTCACTTTTATCCTGTGAATGATGAATCAACAGTACCTTTGTAAAAAAGGAATGCAGAAAACCAATATTCACAACTGCTGGATGATTTTTAGGATCGGAGGCAAAATAATTAATTATTCGATTCGCTTTGAGCCCATTTCCCTTAATAATCGCTGATTGTAATTCAAATATATTATAATCCTTATTGATTCCTACGTATTCTTGAATCAAAGCATCGGTGATTTCGGATGGTTTATCAAAATTAACTAATACTTTATCAATTTCATTAGAAAGGCGCTCCAAATTATTTCCGATGTATTCCGTCAATAACATTAAAGCTTGACGATTTATGCTGTGTCCCTTAGACTTTACATATTGTGAGATCCAATCTGGAACTTTATTTTCATAAATCTTATTTGACTCTAGTAGAACTGTATGTTTTTCTAGGCTTTTAAAGATCTTTTTTCGCTTATCAAGTTTTTTGTGCTTATAAGAAAAAACCAAAACACTAGAAGCCTGGGGGCTTTGGAGATAATTCTCTAAAAGAGAGAAATCAAAATCGCTTTCTGTGAACTCACCTAAATTTTGAGCCTCTTTAACGATGATTACCTGACGTTGCCCCATCATGGGAAAAGACCTGGCGGCAGAGACCACTTGGTTTAACTTTACATCCTTACCATAAAGAATTTGTTGATTAAAACCTTTCTCGCTTTCATCTAAGGCATGCTTTTCTATATAATCGCTAATGAGGTCTATAAAGTAGGGTTCTTCTCCGTGAAGGAAATAGATAGGTGCATAATTTCCGCTTTTAAGGTCTGCTAGTATTTGTTCTGCCGATTTTGCCATAAAATTGCTGTATTGGTGCGAATATAAACTATCCGATTGTCAGTATCAAGTCACAAGTATTCCAGGCCTACTGATAACGAAAAACAATTATTAGATTTTTGAACCAAAATAAAAACAACACATCACAGAAGGTTAGTCGGTTGCTAACCTCTAACTGTTAATGATAAACATCCTCTAATTATTGTGCAAGCTTAATATCTAGAAGCACATTAATTTCTTTTATCAACTCCTCAGTACCTTTATATATGGATCAGACCGAGAACACCTTTTCATTTCACGCTTCTAAGTCTTTCATCCTTTCCAAAATACTATAGACTGCTGGACAAATCTCTGCATTCGTGAATGTCTTTTTCAATATCTGATGCATTCTTTTTCTGTTGGTATGAGGATATTCCCTGCAGGCAGTTGGCCTGCTTTTATAAACTATACATTTGTTATCGTAGCCTAAAAAAGGACAAGGCGCTGAATTCAATACATAATCGCCATCTTCATCAATATGCAAATATGTATCAATGAATTCCGGCACCCTCATCTTAACTGCTTTGGAAACCCTTTCTATATCTGATTGCTGAAAAATAGGGCTTGTGGTTTTACAACAATTGGCACAATCCAAACAATCCATTTTCTCGAAGACCTCTGCATCTAAAGCATGAAAATTATCATCTAGCTTTTTCTTTTTGCGCAATTGATGAAAAAAAGACTTGTTATGAGCAAGATAATCTTTGCTGTTTTCCTTCCAGTTTTGATATAGTTCGGTGCTCATAAGTTTACAATATAGTATTTGCTTTGAATCCTCTAAAAGCTTCAATTTTCTCATTAACAAGAATGCAAAGGCTAAACCAAATAAATCCCGTCTTCTTTAATCTGAATTTTCTTTTCTTTATACAAATGCCCGATTTGCCGTTTAAATTCCTTTTTGCTCAAGCCGAACATATCATATATTTCATCTGGTTTGGATTTGTCATGATAAGGCATAAAACCATTATGGTCTCTAAGCAACTCAAGGATTTCCTTTTGCTTTTCTTCCTTTTCAATTTTCCATTGCACATCCATTTTGCCATCTGCCCTTATGGATTTTATTTTTCCCTTGCCTTCCATTCCAATATCAAGCGGATCAAACACAGTGTTTTCATAAACCAATCCTTTATATTGTTGATTGATGACAACTTCATAACCCAAATCTGTAATTCGATATATCAATAAATCCACTTCCTGACCTTCTTTCAAATCCCCAGAACCTGCCTCTAAAAAGGATTCAATATGCATCGAAGCCACAATTCGATCGGTTTTAGGGTCTAAAGTGACATAAGCCACAATCAAATCGCCCACTTCCAGCTCATCTGTTTGTTCCGAAAAAGGGATAAGTAATTCTTTTTCTAAGCCCCAATCCACAAAAGCACCGACATTAGTGATTTGACGAACTTCAAACAATCTTGCCTGATTGAGTTCAGCTAATGGTTTTAAAGTGGTAGCAATAGGTCTTTGCGCAGAATCTTTATAAACAAAAACATTGATCTCATCTTCTACTTTCGTATTTTGTGGGACGTATTTATTTGGTAATAAAACATCTTCTTCTCCGTCTCCCAGGTATAGACCTTGTGGAGATTCCCGTAATACTTTTAATGTATTCCACTTTCCTATTTTTAACATAGCTGCAAGTTAAGACGGATTTGGGTAATTATAAACAGATAGAAGTGAGAAGTTAAAAACGCAAAAAATTGCGTCATTGAAGATTGTCATTAGAATAGAGGAAACTGATAGTTTTCTAACGAATTAAAATCTCTTTTTGAAAGATCTTAGTTAAATTCTCTACGCATTCGAACAGTTTTCCCAAACTCGATCTCTTGTAATCCCAAGCATTCTGTTTCTCTACAAAATTCCAATTGAGACGATACTTTATAAATCAATCCAACATTAGCAGCATAGACCTCAATTCTTTGGTCATAACTGGCTATTGAATCTTGGTTGTCTTCTTGGATTACTTGAACAGTATTCTCAAAAGTTGAATCTGCAAGCTCCTTGTCTTGGAAAGCTCCAGAAATGGTAAATTCGTCTTCTTCAAATTCCTGAGGTTTACCGTTCCAGCTTTTACCTTCTGCTACGGGGAAACTTAACTTCACTTCTTCTGCATTGCCTAATTTTAATTTAGCAAGATTCGTAGTTCGGGTTTTTACAATCGTAGAAACAATCTCTTTATCCCCATTATGATTGATATTGTAGCGATATCCTTCTAATTTAATTCCATTGTCTATTGCAACCGAATCTGTCCACTCATCTTGAATAGAATAACGGAGGGTATCGATGGTGCCATCATTATTGTAATTAATCTCTTCAACTGAGTAACTATCTGCGTTTTGAAAATCAATAGGAAAAAACTGTAGCCCCAATATTTCCTCATTAGGAGCTACAGTTGAATTTTCACAGGCAGCGAAAATTATAAAGAGACTAAATAGAATTAGATAAAGCCTCATTTTTTATTTTTTGCTGATTAAATGACGAATGAATCCAACCTCCGCCTATCACATCATCTCCTTCGTAGAAAACTGCAGCTTGGCCTGGTGCAATTGCAGGAATTCCATTGCCAAAGAATACTTTCATGGTGTCCCCTACTTGTTCAATTACAGCAGGAGCACCGTCATCATTGTATCTAACTTTAGTTACCGTGTCAAGGCGGTCGTTAAGTGCAGTATATTTACTCATCACTAGGTTTTTAACATACATTCCATCTCTGGAAAGTTCATCAAAAGTACCTAGAACTACTCTATTTTTATCTTTTTGAATTTCAGTTACATAAACTGGATATCCTAATGCAATTCCCAAACCTTTTCTTTGACCGACAGTATAGAATGGATATCCCTCATGAGTACCAACTACAGTTCCATCCTCAAGAACAAATTCTCCCCCTTTCACTTCTTCTTCCAATCCTTCTACTCTTCTTTTTAAAAATCCTCTGTAATCATTGTCAGGAACAAAACAGATTTCGTAAGACTCAGATTTATTTACCAATTCGTAAAAGCCCTTATCTTCTGCCATTTTACGAATTTCTGGTTTTGTTAAATCCCCTAATGGTAAGATTGTTCGGCTTAAACTTTCCTGAGAAACTCCCCAAAGTGCGTAAGATTGATCTTTATTCAAATCCTTCCCTCTGGAAATAACAAACCTGCCGTTTTCCTCTCTTACTTTGGCATAATGTCCAGTAGCAATATAGTCACAGCCTAATTTGTCTGCCCTTCGTAATAATGAATCCCATTTAATATGGGTATTGCATAAAACACAGGGATTAGGGGTTCTTCCAGCCAAATATTCATCGGTAAAATGATCGATTACGTAATCACCAAATTCCTCCCGGATATCCAAAATGTAGTGTGGGAAACCCAAATTAACTGCTAAGTTTCGGGCATCATTGATGGAATCCAAGCTGCAACAACCCGTTTCTTTTTTGGAACTGCCAGATGAGGCGTAATCCCATGTTTTCATTGTCATGCCAATGACCTCATAGCCTTGTTCGTGCAATAGAACGGCTGCCAATGAGCTGTCTATTCCACCGCTCATGGCTACTAATACTCTTCCTTTTTTGCTCATAATTCACGTTTTCACAGGGTTCACAGCCCTGCTTTGGTGACACATTTATTTTGTGATGTCAACAACTTTTATTGACAGAAAGGGCAAAGTTAAGGAGAAAATATATATTTCGTTAAATGATCATGAATTATCGATCAAATTAAAACCAAAAATGCTAGTTCATACGTTCGTGTAGATACATTTAAAATATAAATATTTATATGACACTTCATTCTACAGCTTTAGCCCCCTTATTCAATAAAAAAGACATATTTGGTCGTCAGATTAATTTAGAGGATTATAAAGAAAAAAAGTTACTTATTGGATTTTTTAGACATGCCGGTTGTCCGTTTTGTAATTTAAGGGTTCATGCTTTAACTAAAGTACATGAAAAATTAAAAGCAAAAGGACTAGAAATGATATTCTTTTTCGAATCCAAGGAAAGTGTATTATTGCGAAGCACTTTTCATAAAGAGGTCTCACCAATTCCGCTGATATCGGATCCCGATAAAGAAATCTATGCTAAATATGGTCTAGAGGAATCAAAAAAAATATCTAGAAATAGCCACATCACAAGCTTTATTCAAACCGCCATTAAGGCTAAGTTTACAGGTGTCCCTATGAATATGCCTGAAGAGCAGGAGTCTCTAAACACCATTCCTGCCGAATTCTTAGTGGATAAAGGATTGAGACTTAAAAAACTACATTATTCCAAGAGCCTTACTGATAGACTTGATTTAGATCTGATTGAGAAATTTGCTGATGACAGTAGCATTTTTGAAGAAGAATATAAAGCGGTCTCCTAAGCATTCCCGATAATTATATTAACTTTTGGCAAAAAAGTGAATGCTAAAAGATTTAAAGCAATTGGGACCAGGAATGATAGTGGCTGCCGCATTTATTGGGCCAGGTACTGTTACAACTGCTAGCATGGCTGGAGCGGGATATGGTTATACACTGCTATGGGCCATGCTTTTTTCTATCATTGCGACAATAATCCTCCAGGAAATGACTTCAAGATTGGGGACGCAAGCAAAAATGGGGCTAGGTGAAGCCATTCGCAAAAAGTCCTCAAGTAGATTCCTAAAATATTTAAGTTATTTTCTGGTAATCAGCGCCATTGTGATTGGAAATGCGGCATATGAATCAGGGAATTTGGCTGGCGCAGTCATGGGCTTTGAGAACTTTCCTCAAATTTTTGGAACCAATATATTGTTAATCTTGATTGGTCTTATTGCCTTTACACTATTATTTGTAGGCAAATACAAATATATTGAGCGATTTTTAGTTCTTTTAGTAAGTTTAATGGGAATAGTTTTCATTCTTGCAGCTTTACTATTACAACCCTCTTTTATTGAAATCATGGAAGGCCTTTTTATCCCGGTAATTCCTGATAAAGCAGGATTGATGGTAGTGGGTTTGATTGGCACCACTGTGGTTCCCTACAATTTATTTCTGCATGCATCCGCTAGTAAAACAAAATGGAAAGATGGTGACTCGTTGAAATTATCAAGGTTTGACACTATCCTTTCCGTAAGTTTAGGCGGAATCATTACGATGGCTATAATGATATCAGCTGCCGTAGCATTTAAAGGAAGCCCTCAAGAAATTGATGGGATCAGTGCTTTGGGGCATCAACTCGATCCACTTTTAGGAAGTTGGTCATCTCATTTTATTGCTTTCGGATTTTTAGCCGCTGGATTTTCTTCAAGTATAACAGCACCATTAGCGGCAGCATATGCCACATCAGAGATATTGGATTGGAAACATGGATTAAAAAACAAAAAATTTAAAATGGTGTGGGCTTTTGTACTTTTTACAGGTATCATAATTGCTTCACTAGGTTTCCGTCCAACTGCCTTAATTTTATTTGCACAAGTAGCCAATGGATTACTTCTCCCAATTCTGGCCATCTATCTTTTATGGATTGTCAATGACAAGGCGCTCATGGGAAAACATGTGAATTCAAAACTCATAAATGTTACTGGCGTTGTGGTTATTATTGTGACTTTAATTTTGGGAATAAAAAGTATAATTGGTGCATTGGGATTTATATAATGAATAATATGGCTTCAATAGATATTAATTGTGATTTAGGTGAAAGTTTTGGTCAGTTTTCAATGGGAAATGACGATGCAATTTTCCCTTATATCAGCTCATGCAATATTGCTTGTGGATTTCATGGTGGTGATCCTTTACACATGGAAAATACTATCAAGAAGGCAATATATTATGACGTGCAAATTGGTGCACATCCCTCCTATCCGGACTTAGCTGGATTTGGAAGGCGTAAAATAAGGCTTTCAAGTGATGAATTAAAAGCAACTATTAAGTACCAAATTGCAGCATTGCAAGGCATGGTTAAAAGTTTGGGAGGAGAATTGAAGTATGTAAAAGCCCATGGTGCATTGTACAATACAATTGCCCATGATAAAAAGGAGGCAGAAGTTTTTCTTAAAGCAGTTAATGAAATCAATCCTAGCCTGGCCATTTTGGGACTTGCTGGAAGTCCTTTTCAAGAATTCACTCGGAAATTTGGATTCAAGTTTATCAGAGAAGGTTTTTTGGACAGGAAATACCAAGAAGATGGCCAATTGATGTCCAGAAAAGAAGAGGGATCTGTTTTGCAAAGTGTTGAAGAAAGCATTGAACAATTCCAATCAATAGTCAAAAATGGTGAAGCCAAAACGGCAAGCGGAAGGAAAATCAACTTGGAAGTAGATAGTTTATGTATTCATGGAGATAACCCGTTAGCAGAGGATATATTGAAAGCCATACATCAAATAGAAAATAAAATCAGCATAAAAAAATTAATACTGTGATGGAAATTATTCCTTATGGAGATAATGCTTTGCTCATTAATTTTGAACAAAAGATTGACTCTGAAACTCATCAATTAGTCAAATCTTATCATAATGCCATTATTAATATTGAAGAAGTTGTTTATCAAATTCCTGCTTACTGCTCCATTACGGTAGTATTTGATCCTGAATCTATCAATTTTGAAATATTAAAAGATAAGATCAAGGAATTAGGCATAAAGCCAGAACAAACTCAATCAAAATCAAAAATCATTGAAATCCCAGTTTGCTATGAAACAGATTATGCCCCTGACATCGAATCTCTTGCTCAAGATTTAAAATTAAGTCAAGAAGATATCATTTCTTTACATACTAGTCAGACTTATGATGTTTATATGATGGGCTTTTTGCCTGGATTTCCTTATTTGGGTAAATTACCAAAAGAATTAGAATGTAAACGAAAATCAACTCCAAGAAAGCTCGTAAAATCTGGAAGTGTGGGATTAGCAGGTATTCAAACTGGAATTTACCCTAGCGAGGCACCGGGTGGTTGGCAATTGATTGGTCAAACACCTTTAAAAATATTTAACTCAAGAAAAGAAGAGCCTTTTTTATTAAAAATGGGTGATCTGGTTAAGTTTTATACTATTTCTGCCACAGAATTTAAAAAGATTCAAGATGAAGCAAAGTGAACTGACCTTAATATTTTTGAAAGCAGGAATGCAAACAACCGTTCAAGATCAAGGAAGAGCAGGTCTGCAACATTTGGGAGTTCCAATTGGAGGAGCGTTAGATAAACGTTCTGCCGAATTGGCTAATTATTTGGTTGGTAACAAGCAACAAACCCCCGTGCTAGAAATAACCATGATGGGGCCTGAAATTCTATTTGATACAGATGCTTTAGTGGCTGTAACGGGAGCACAGTTTGATATTTACATTGATAATAAAATTGTAAAAAACGAAGAAGCCTTTCATGTGAAAAGTGGTACGATTGTTAGGTTCGGACAGTTAAATTATGGATGCAGGGCTTATATGGCCGTTGCAGGTAAATGGAACGCCAAGAAATGGAAAGGAAGTGCTAGCCCTATTTTGCAAGCAGCTGAAGCAACACCCGATAGCATAATCAAAAAAGGCTCTAAATTGAAAATTGAATCAGCACATTTGAACAAAAACGGAACTTTAGACAAAAATACTTCAACTCCCCCTTTAGCCAATAAAATAAGATTAAAAGTAAAACCTGGACCTGAATTTGAAAACATTTCAAGGACTGCGATCGCAAAGTTCTTTGGCCAAGGTCACCTGATCACTCAAGATGCCAACAGAATGGGCTATAGATTAAAAACAGAACTAACCGCATTAGAAGAAAAGAAAGAAATGATTTCCTCGGGTATTATTCCGGGAACTGTCCAGCTTACAAGTAGTGGTCAGCCCATCATACTACTAAATGATGCGCAAACAACAGGTGGATATCCTAGAATTGTGAATATAACTGATAAGGACTTAGATCAAATAGCGCAATTAAAACCTGGTGATGAAATCTGGTTTAGTCTTGAATGAAATAAACGTTCAAAAAAAAGCTATTTAGTCAGATGACTCGTCCTTTTTGAACAACTTCTTAATTCGTTTAAATAATCCTTGATTTTGCTTTCCCTCCTCTTCAAAATTTTTACTTTTTTCCTTGTCAGGATTTGTGAAGAGCTTTTTTAGAAATCCATCTTCCTTAATAGGAGGACAGTCCATCAAGCCCTTTGCTTCTTCTGATAAACTGGGATATTTGCTCTTACTGTAATGATTTAAGCTAGCATCAGCATTTACTTTTTGCATCCATAATCCGAAAATGGGTAAAGCAGAATTAGCGCCCTGTCCAATTGATGTACTTCTAAAACCAATACTTCCTATGTCTGTCCCTGCCCAACTTAGCACCACCAGATTTGGTAAAAGTCCTACAAACCAACCGTCTCTATTATTTTGAGTGGTTCCAGTTTTACCTGCTATATCATTATTCAATTTATATCTCCATCTCAATCTTGATGCAGTGCCTGAATTGACAACTTCTTGCATCATTTTTAAAATCATTTCTTGATTAAGTGTGGAAAACGCTTTTTCATTTTGCTTCTCTGGCTCAAATTCTGCCAATACAGTTCCTGAACTATTAGTAATCTTTTGTATAAAAAATGGTTCTGAAGATTTGCCATCATTTAAAAAAGAAGAATAGGCTTTTGCTAATTCAAGCATGGTAAGCTCTGCAGTTCCTAGTGCCAATGAAGGGACTTCGGGCAATTTAGATTCTATTCCAACATTTTCAGCAAACTCTAGTAATGATGGAATACCAGTCTCTTCTAATATTTTGACAGAGACAGTATTCATGGATTTCCTTAGCGCTTCCTGCATATTAACATTTACATATGTGTAATCCTCATCATCGCTATTGGTTGGTTTCCATCCTTCCAAGTTTTCATATGCAACTGCACTGGCAGGAAAGTACTCACAGGGTTTCACTCCATTCTCCAATGCATTTAAATACACAAAAGGCTTAAAAGTAGAACCAAGCTGTCTTCTACTTTGTGAAACATGGTCATATTTGAAGTATTCAAAATCAATTCCTCCTATCCAGGTTTTAACAGCCCCGGTTTTCGGTTCTATTGCTAAGAATCCAGCTTGCAACGTTTTTAATGCATGCTGAATGCTATCAATAACACTCATAGTCTGTACTTCAGCACCCGACCAGTTGAAAACTTGCATTTTCTTTTTCTCCCTCAATATTTGTTGAATTTCCTGCTCGGTTTTCCCTTGTGATTTTAAGGCTTTATAATGGTGAGTTCTTTGAATATGCTTTTGATAAACTCCTTTCTTTTTCCAAGGCGCAAGATTGCCCCAATTTTCTTCGAAAGCTTTTTGTAAATTCTGCATATGCGTTTTCATAGCAGTTTCAGCGTATAACTGCATCCTTTTATTTAAGGTAGTATGAATTGTTAAACCATCTCCATATATATCAAGTGATTCGCCAGTTTCCTTTTCATATTTTTCAGCCCATGAAATCAGGTTCTTCCTTACTTGTTCCCTAAAATAAGGAGCGATCCCCTTGTCCGCCTTCATAGGACGGTAATCTAATTCAATATCTTCCTTAACAGCCTTTAAGTATGTCTCTTCACTTATTTTATCATACTTTTTCATTTGGGACAGAACAATATTTCTTCTATCTATACTATTCTCTGGAAATATTCTTGGATTGAATGTGTAAGTAGCTTTCAAACTTCCTACTAAAATGGCCGATTCGCTTAAATCTAACTTATTTACTGGCTTGTTAAAAAAAGTGCGTGAAGCGGCCTCAATGCCGAAAGTATTATCTGGAAAACTAACTGTATTTAGATATAAAGTTAGTAGATCCTCTTTAGAATATATTTGCTCCAGCTCTTGAGCAATAATGGCTTCCTTGATTTTGATTACAAGAATCTCAAATTTATTCGAATATTCACGAGGAAATAAATTCTTTACCAACTGTTGAGATAAGGTGCTCCCACCTCCGCCCGATCGATCTTGTAGAATTATAGTTTTCACTAAAACTCGTAGCAAACTTCGATAATCAATACCTGAATGCTCGAAAAAACGGATATCTTCTGTTGCAACTAAAGCATCGACAAGATGGTCTGGAAAATCAGTAAATTCTACATTAGAGCGAAAATTACGATAAAGGAAGCCAATATTTTCCCCATTCTCATCCACAATTTCTGTAGCTTGAGAATTTTTAATATTAGTCAAAAACTCTTCATTTGGTAATTTTCCAAACAGGCCAGATTTGATACTATAGAAAAACAAAACTAATAGTAAAAACCCGAAGCCAATCAGCAAGGATATGTATTTGATAATTTTGTTCTTTAGACTGTTTTTTCTTTTCTTCTTTGGCATGCTGTTGAATTATCCTGCGAAGAACGGAAAAACAGCTCAAAAAGTGTAATGAAAATGTCATAAAGGGCGAAAAATCAAACAAAACCTGTGATATTTCATTAATTCAAAAAAGAAAGATTGTATGTTTGTACACTCAAAAAAGGAAGAATACTGTGAGTAAAACCATAAGAATAGGCGGAGTACCAGAACATTACAATACACCAATCCACCTAGCAATAGAATCCGGAGCCATTAAGAATGAAGGCTTACAAATTGAATGGATAACATTTGAAGGAGGCACAGGCGAAATGAGAGAAGCACTCATCAATAATAAAGTTGATATTTGTGCTATTTTAACAGAAGGTATAGTGAGTGGGATTTTACAAGGTGTGCCTGCCAAAATCATCAGCGGTTATGTAAAAAGCCCACTAATTTGGGGCATACATAGCGGAACAGAGAACCCGATAAGAGACCATAAAGAGATTTACGATAAGCAGTTTGCCATTAGTAGAATTGGATCCGGTTCACACTTAATGCCAATAGTAGATGCTTTAAATAATGATAAAAAAATAGAGGAATCGCAGTTCAAAATTATCCAAAACCTAAAAGGCGCATTAGCATCACTTCAAAAGCAGGAAACAGATGTTTTTTATTGGGAAAAGTACACCACCAAGCCTTATGTTGAAAGAGGAGAATTGAAACGTATCGGTGAATATGTAACGCCTTGGCCCTGCTTCGTATTAGCAGCACATACTGAAATCATTAATGAAAGGCCCAAGGATATATCAAGAGTACTACGGCAAATACAACGTACTTCTGCCATGTTTATGGAAAATGAAGACGCAGTAAACATGGTTAGTGAACGATTCAAAATTAAAAAAGAAGACGCTGCCAAATGGTATCATGCTACTGAATGGGCTACGGACGGCTGGGTTAGTAATAAGATGCTGAAAAATGTAGTATACACCTTAAAAGAAGCTAATATAATTGATGAAATGGCGGATACTGAACAACTCGTTTGGCAACGCAATAGTATTTAAAAGTACAGAACACAGAAAAGCAAGCCGGATTGATTAAGACTAGTAATTTCAATAAGATTAATATATAATTATGAGCAAAGCAGAAATAGTAACGAACAAAGGCACATTAAAAATTGAATTTTATGATGATGCCACACCCAATACGGTAAAAAACTTTCACAAATTGGCAAAAGAAGGATTTTATGATGGTTTAACTTTCCATAGAGTGATTCCCGATTTTGTGGTACAAGGTGGTTGTCCTGATGGAACAGGTGCTGGTGGCCCAGGGTACTCCATTGACTGTGAAACAGATGGAGACAAGCAACATCATGAAAAAGGAGTTTTATCAATGGCGCATGCTGGAAAAAACACGGGAGGTTCTCAATTCTTTATATGTCATAGCAGACAAAATACTCAACATTTGGACGGCAAGCACACTGCCTTTGGAAAAGTGTATGAAGGTTTAGATATCATTGATGAAATTCGTCAAGGGGATGTGATGGAGAAAGTGACGATTTTGGAGTAAGAAGCTCGAAGTAGGAAGTTAAAAATACTTCCTACTTCTAACTTCCAGCTTCCAACTAATTGCTTTCTAAAATCTGAAATAACTCATCCAACTTAGGAGTTAAGATAATTTCTGTTCTTCTGTTTTCTTTTCTACCTTCAGCATTCTCGTTTGCGGCTTTCGGTGCAAATTCACCTTTCCCCGCAGCAGTAACCCTATCAGGAGAAGCCCCATTTTGAGTCAAAATCCGTACAATGGAAGTAGCTCTAAGCACGCTTAAATCCCAATTATCTTTTAAATATTTGTTGTTCCCTGAAATCGGAACATTATCCGTATGTCCTTCAACCACAATATTCACATCTCGACTGTCTTTAAGAACTTGGGCTAATTTCTTTAGTGCCTCAGCACCTTTTGCATCTACCACAGTACTGCCCGAGTTAAAAAGGAGCTGCTCAGCTAGTGAAACATAAACTTTTCCGTTTTTGACCTCTACCGTTAAATCATTTTCCTTAAAATTTAGTAGTGCCTCACTTACTTTCTGTTTTAAAGCATTAACTGCAGCTTCTTTATCGGCCAACACCTTTTCAAGTTCCGCAACTCTCTCTTCGCGCTCCGCTAAATTTGCAGCTAATTCATCATTTCTTTGTTTGGAAATCTCTAAGTCAGCCTCCATTTGAAGCAATTGCTTTTCTTTATTAGAAAGATCTTTGTTGAGTTTCCCACTACTACTCATCAACTTATCATAGTAATCATTCAGTGTTTCATATTGTTGCTGTAAAGAATCCAGACTACTTTGAGAAGCCTGATACGCTTTTTTGCTTTGCTCAAGTTCCTCTTGTGCTTCTAATAATTGCGATTCTAAAGATTCAATGGTGTTATTTTTCATTTCCACCTTATCTTCCAACTCCATTTTTTCAGCGTCAGTCTTGACTTTTTCGGCTAGAAGCTCATCATATTTCTTCTGAGTAACACAAGCAAAACTGCTAAAAATTACTAGGGCAATTAAAATTTTTTTTACTAACATTTTTTCAGGTTTTATTATATTGAAGCTTGTAACGAAACTTACTAAAAATAGATTGTATCTTTTCAAATATATATAGTTATGCGAAAGAACTTAGTAGTTTTAACAGGTGCTGGAATAAGTGCAGAAAGTGGTATACCAACATTTCGGGGAACAGATGGTCTGTGGGAAGGCCATGACGTAATGGAAGTGGCATCTCCACAAGGCTGGGCCAAAAACCAAAGCTTGGTTTTAGACTTTTATAACCAAAGACGGAAGGCTGTTTTAGATGCTGAACCAAATGAAGCACATAAAATGCTAGCTGAATTAGAAAAGGATTATGATGTTCAAATCATAACTCAGAACATAGATGATCTGCATGAAAGAGGCGGTTCTTCAAAAGTTTTACATTTACACGGTGAAATAAAAAAAGCAAGAAGCTGTGTTGACGAAAATCTAATATATGAGCTTAATGGCTGGGAAATCAAAGAAGGAGATTTATGTGAGAAAGGCTCTCAATTGCGGCCGCATATTGTTTGGTTTGGTGAAATGGTTCCGATGATTGAGCCTGCAGCTCGAATAACCGCCAAAGCAGATGTTTTATTAGTGGTTGGTACATCATTGCAGGTCTATCCTGCAGCAAGCTTAATTCATGAGGTGCAAAGAAATATCCCTATTTATGTGATAGACCCTAGCACTCCGGAATACTATGGTACTAATCAAATTACAGCAATAGCTAAAGGTGCAGTTGAAGGCATGAAAGAGGCAAAAGAGAAATTGATTGCTTCGTGCTAAGAGAATTAGGCTGTCAAAATCAATAACGAGATTTCTGTTAATCCAAAACCTTTCTAATTTCATTTGCTTTCTGCATCAGCACCTTAATCTCATTAAAGTTGTCTGATTTTAACTGCTCCTGAAAGTTCATTAATTGCAAAATATACTCATCCAAAGCTTTGCTGAGGTATGATTTATTTTGTTGGAAAATCGGAGCCCACATATCTGGAGAGCTTTTTGCCAAACGTACTGTGCTTGCAAACCCACTTCCAGCCAAATTCAGAATATTTTCTTCATCTTTCTCAATATTCAAAACGGTCAATCCTAGCATGAATGAGCTAATGTGAGATAAGTGTGAAACATAGGCTAAATGTTTATCATGACTTTCAGCATCCATAAAAATATTATCCATTTCCACTAGCTTAAAAAACCAATTGGCACACTCCTTTGCTTCGGTATTGCATAATTCAAATTCACAAATTAAATTTTTCTTCCCACGAAAAAGGCTTTCAAAGGCGGATTCTGGACCAGAATATTCTGTTCCTGCAATTGGATGTGCCGCAACAAATTGCGATCTGTTATTATGATGACTGACGGCTTGACAAATACTAGACTTAGTGGATCCCGTATCAACAACAACCGTATTTGACGAAATATTGGATAGTAATTGCGGAAGTATTTCAATAATTGCATTCACGGGAATTGCCAAAATGATTAAGTCAGAACCCAACACTTTGGAGTCATCTGAAGTCTTAATTTCATCAATCAAATTCAATTCAAGGGCCTTTGCTGCATGAGCAGGGTTTTGATCTACGCCATAAATTATAATGTCGGGAAACTTATTCTTTACAACTAAAGCAAAACTACCTCCAATTAAGCCAAGTCCAATGATACTGAGACTATTAATTTTCTGAATCATAAAGCAAAATTTTGAAGCCGATCTAATGCGATTCTATATTGGCTTTCAGTAGCACATAGTGAGATTCTAATATAGCCCTCTCCTTGTGTACCAAAAATAAATCCAGGAGTTAAAAATATTTTATAATTATTCAATAACTGATCAATCAAGTTTGCAGAAGATAATAGCTTTGGAGGCAGTTTAGCCCAAATGAATAGTCCTTGTTGCTTCTCATCAAAAGTGCAGCCTAATTTCTTCAGGATTGCTTCCGCTAAAATTCTTCTTTGTTGATAAATCTCATTTAAATCATCAAACCACTTATCTTCTAATTTCAAAGCTGCAGTTGCCGCAAGTTGCAAAGGCTTAAACATACCACTATCCATATTGCTTTTTACTTTCAAAATTGCATTGAGGAATGCGGAGTTTCCCATACACCAACCAATTCTCCAGCCTGCCATATTATGTGACTTACTTAATGAGTTCAACTCTATCGCCACATCTTTGGCTCCTTCCAGAGACATTATACTTTGATACTTCTTATTCAAAATCATAGAATAAGGGTTATCATTTACAATCAGAAATCGGTGCTCTTTAGCTAATTCAACTAACTGTTGGAGCACATCCACAGAATATTGCACTCCACTAGGCATGTGAGGAGAATTGAGCCAGAGTAATTTAACTTTGTTCAACTCCAATTTCTTCAGTGAATCGATATCGATTTGCCAATTATCCCCTTCTGCTAAATTGTAGTACTGGATATTCGCTTGCACCAATTTACCTACTGCTGCATAGGTAGGGTAACCCGGGTTTGGAACCAAAATCGTATCTCCACTATTGACAAAAGCCTGTGTAATATGCATGATCCCTTCCTTGGAACCGACTAAAGGTAAGATTTCTTCCTCAGCACTTAATTCCACCTCAAAGTATTTTAGATAATAATCAGCGATAGCATTACGCAATTCTGGAATTCCTCTATATGATTGATAAGCATGTACATCATGTTTTATAGCAGATTGATTTAGAGCATCTACTACCTGCTTATGTGGAGCCAAGTCTGGACTCCCTATTCCAAGATTTATAACTGGGAAATCAGGATTATCCAAAGCGCTAACTTCTCGAAGTTTTTTACTAAAATAATATTCTTCAACTCCTTTAATTCTATTTGCAGTATCTATCATTATCGAAACTAAATTAATGCAATTTGGACGTCATTCTGACGCTTTAATAAGTTGGCTAATCAAAACAGTAAAAAAATATATGCTGATTTTCAGAAAGACATGAAATTCTCGCCAACAAAAAAGCCCGAGCGATAAACTCAGGCCTTAATATAAGTGATTTAATGAAAATTTTTAAATATCAATTTTAGCATATTTGGCATTTTTCTCAATAAAGTCTCTCCTCGGTGGTACTTCATCCCCCATCAACATGCTAAACAAATGATCCGCTTCAGCAGCAGATTCTACGGACACCTTCTTCATTTTTCTAGTTTGAGGATCCATTGTAGTATTCCAAAGCTGCTCAGGATTCATTTCACCCAAACCTTTATATCGTTGTAAATGAACGGCTCCTTCGGTGCCATCTGGCGATATTTCCTTAACTACTTCTACTCTTTCATCCTCTGTAAATACATAGCGCTCTGTCTTTCCTCTTTTAATTAAGTATAATGGTGGTTGAGCGATATAAACATATCCTTTATCAATCAATTCACGCATATACCGGAAAAATAAAGTAAGAATCAGCGTTCGAATGTGAGAACCATCGACATCAGCATCCGTCATGATCACTATTTTATGATATCTTAATTTTTCAAGGTTTAGCGCTTTCTCATCATCTACAGTTCCAAATCGAACTCCCAAAGCGGTCAAGATATTTTTGATTTCATCGTTATCATAGATCTTATGCTCTTGGGCTTTCTCTACATTTAAAATCTTACCTTTCAAAGGCAGAATAGCTTGAAAATTACGGTCACGACCTTGTTTGGCCGAACCTCCTGCTGAATCACCCTCTACCAGATACAATTCACAAATTGCAGGATCTTTTTCAGAACAATCTGCCAATTTACCTGGCAATCCACTTCCAGACATCACATTCTTCCTTTGCACCATTTCTCGAGCTTTCTTAGCTGCATTTCTCGCTTGCGCTGCTAAAATCACCTTCTGAACAATGGTTTTTGCTTCTCTAGGATTTTCTTCCAAGAAATGTTGAAGTGTTTCGGAAACACAGCTTTCGACTGCTCCCATCACATCCGAATTACCTAATTTAGTTTTGGTCTGACCTTCGAATTGAGGTTCTGCTACTTTTACAGAAATAATAGCCGTCAATCCTTCTCGGAAATCATCACCTGTGATTTCAATTTTTTGCTTTTCTAAAAGCCCTGATTTGTCAGCATAACTTTTTAACGTTCGTGTTAAAGCTCTCCTAAAACCAGAAACATGTGTACCTCCTTCAATAGTATTAATATTATTCACATAAGAAACTACATTTTCAGTATAAGAGGTATTGTAATTTAAAGCAACTTGAACAGGAACACCATTCTTTTCCCCTTCCATGTATATAGCCTGCGGAATTAATTTCTCTCGGCTACCATCTAAGTAATCAACAAACTCTAATAAACCTCCTTCTGAGAAAAAGTCTTCTTCTTTTACATTTCCTTCTTCATCCTTTTCTCGATGGTCGATTAATTTGATTTTAATACCAGCATTCAAGTACGCCAATTCCCTTAATCGAGAAGCAACAGTTTCATATTTATAAACAGATTCTATAAATATAGTCTCATCTGGTTTAAACTGAATTTTTGTTCCCGTTACGTCCGTTTCACCCACAGGCTTAACAGGGGCTTTCGGAAAACCTTCAGAATACTCTTGTTCATAAATTTTACCGTCCCTGCTATAAACCGTAGCTCTGAGCATGGTTGATAAAGCATTTACACAGGAAACCCCTACCCCATGCAAACCACCAGATACTTTATAAGAATCTTTATCGAACTTTCCACCAGCATGCAAAACAGTCATCACAACTTCTAATGCAGACCGACCTTCTTTCTCGTGAATATCAACAGGAATACCACGGCCATCATCAGTAACAGTAACTGAATTATCTTCATTTAACTCTACTTTGATTTCAGAGCAATGCCCCGCCATGGCTTCATCAATAGAATTATCTACAACCTCCCAGATCATGTGATGAAGACCTTTTATTCCGACATCGCCAATATACATGGCAGGTCTTTTCCTTACTGCTTCTAATCCCTCTAAAACGGTAATATTACCCGCTGAATAATCTTTGTTCTTATTATCTTTTTCTGTACTCATAGTGTTTTTACCAAAAGGTCAAAAATAGGTTATTTTAATGGATTTTGATAGCTTTCTTATCTGTTTTTTACTTTTTGTATCGTTATCGGGGATTAAAATAAAAAATAAGATATTTTGCTATTCCATTTTAAATACTATATCTTTAGTATTTAATCATTAGTTAGTTATTCTTCTATGAAACGATTTATAATATTTCTCATAGTTATAGTTGGATGTTATCAACAGCTCCAAGCTCAAAAAACATATAAATTTTACAATGAGCAAGATTCTATTGACTATCACCACTACCAAATGATCATGAGCAACGGCTTTAAGATTAGCGTGGAGGATGGAGTTTTTAAAAGAGAATTAGTGGACAGTAGCTACCAAGACCCACAAAATTTCATTGGCTATGATTCTGCCTTTTCGTTGTTGAGAGAAATACCTAAATTCGACTACTATCTTAGATCGCAATCTGAAACTCACCTTCGGGCAAACCAGCTTAAAAACCACAATAAATACGATACTATTACACATATTTCTTTTGAAGGAGAAGATATTAAAAGGCTCCCGCTATTTAAATTGTTAAAATGTAAAAATTTAAAAGAAATCGAATTAGTTAACACATCTGTAAAAAAAATCCCATGGTTATTGAATTGGTCCATATTCGGTTTGGACAGCTTGGAAACCATCCGAATTTATAATCATGCTCCAGGTCAAAGGATAAAATTTACAAGAAATATAAATATTAAAGAATTGGTGTACAGAGATAGTCCTTACTCTCCAGTTCCTAAAAACTTCCACAAGCTTAAGAATGTGAAAGAAATTGATTTTGCTAGAAATGATTTTAGAGAAGATTCAAAATTTCATCTAGAAAAGCTACAAAATTTAGAACATTTAAACTTATCTAGAAATAATATAGATCTTCAAAACATAGCTAAAGATAGCGTTGAAGGTCTTAAATACATTGTATTATCCTTTAATAACTTAACTTCAGTTCCAAAACAGATTGGTCTATTAAAAGATCTAGTCGACTTACAATTTGCTGAAAATGACATCAAGAGTGATAATATTCATCCTGCGTTAGGAAGTTTAAAGAACTTGGAAGTATTATCATTTTATAAAAACGATTTAGACAGTCTCCCGTCTTTTCTTTTCAACTTGATAGAGTTAGTAGAATTAGATTTATATTTTAATCAAATTGAAAAACTTCCTGAAGAGCTAGGAAACCTACAAAAACTAGAAAGACTATATGTTGCTCATAATCGATTTTTCAGTATCCCTGAAAGTATTGGCAAGCTAAGGTCATTAAAAGAATTCTATATTCACCATAACAGGATTTCCTACTTACCGGAAAGTATAGCAGACTTAGAACACATAACAGATTTCCATATCCAGAACAACTATTTCCAAGGTTTCCCTGAGTTTATATTGAACTATAAGGAACTAGAAGATCTAGATATTTCGTTTAACGAAATCCATACATTCCCTACAGAAATACTGAAACTTGTAAATCTTAAATATCTCTGGATGAGAGGAATAACTTTTGAAGCAGGTAATAAAAAAGAAGCAGAAGAATTAAAAAATACTTTGGAGACTCTACAGCGAAATGGGGTTAAGGTGAGCATTGAATTAGAGCAAGAAATCAGTCCGTAATTACCACTCAACTGCCTCCAATTGTTGGGAGGTTAAGTATTCATTGCATTTACCAAATGGTTTTGACCCAAAAAAGCCACGGTGAGCCGAAAAAGGTGATGGGTGGGCTGATTCAATAATAAAATGCTTGCTTCGATCAATTATTGCCCCTTTCTTCTGTGCGTAGGCTCCCCATAATATAAAAACTAGGTTTTCTTTTTCACTAGATAGCTTGTGAATTACAGAATCAGTGAAATTCTCCCAGCCTCTCTTCTGGTGAGAGCCTGGTGATTTTGCCGCTACAGTTAGGGTTGCATTCAATAAAAGAACTCCTTGTTTAGCCCAGCCTGTTAAATCGCCATTGGGGGGCATTGATTTACCGAGGTCAGCTTTTCTTTCCTTAAAGATATTGACCAAAGATGGTGGCATTGCAACACCGGGGTGCACTGAAAAACAGAGGCCGTTAGCTTGACCTATACCGTGATATGGATCTTGTCCCAAAATTACTACTTTTACCTGATCAAACGGGCAAGCGTCAAAAGCCTTGAAAATTTCTTTTGCAGGAGGATAAACAGTTTTATTTTGATATTCAGATTTTACAAATTTTGCCAGATCAAGGAAATAATCTTTCGTAAATTCTTTTGACAACCTATTTTTCCAACTTTGTTCTATTTTTACCTGCATAAATTAATATTTACCCAAATTTAGAAAAAGATATAAAAAGCCAATAGATTTAAGGCTATGTAATAAATCAATAAACTATTAATGTGCTTCATTCGTTGAATTACCTATATTTACATTATGGTTCAGTCAATTACAAGAGGTATACACGTAAGCGTTGAGACGGAATTCCAACCGGAGTACAGTAGTCCGGTTCAATTTCACTATGTATTTACCTATAAAGTAGTGATCGAAAACAAAGGAGACCAAACCGTGCAACTCCTTAGAAGGCAATGGTTTATTCATGACGCGGGTTCAGAAATAAAAGAAGTTGAAGGGGAAGGAGTAATAGGGCAACAACCTATCTTAGAATCTGGCCAAAAACATACTTATGTTTCAGGATGTAACTTAAAGTCCCCTTTTGGTAAAATGCATGGTTTCTATCAAATGGAAAGAATGTTAGACGGACAATTAATTGAGGTAAGAATTCCTGAATTTAATATGATTGCTCCTTATAAATTGAATTAAATTGAACCTCTTTTTAGTAAAAGAATACATTCGCTATTTCCATTTCAAAACAGACGAGCATTCACTTCATTCACTATACTTCTACAATTTCTATACAAACCTGATAAAAAGAAAAAAACATTCTAATGATTGGGAACCAATTGAAAAGCTTAGATCAGAATTGTTAAAAGATAATTCTGAATATAAGATATTAGATTTGGGAGCAGGTTCAAAAGTGGAAAAATCAACGGTTCGCAAAGTAAAATCGATTGCAAAACACAGTTTATCTAGCCCTAAGTTCTCTCAACTTCTTTTTCAATTAATCAGAAAATACAAATTCAGGAACATTATTGAGCTCGGTACAAGTTTAGGAATAAACACTGCATATATATCTAAAGCTGATGAAGACGCTGAAATCCATACTTTTGAGGCAGACCATAATGCGATGGCGATAGCAAAAAAAGTAAATTCAGCACAAAAAAACATAAAATTTCACAACGGGGACATCACTGAAATCTTACCAGCCTTTCTACAACAATCAAAAAAGGATGTCGACTTAGTTTATGCAGATGCAAACCACACTTATGAGGCAAGCATTCACTATTTTAACGTTCTACTCCCCTATCTTGCACCCAACTCGATTTATATTATGGATGATATTCACTGGTCAGCCGGAATGAAAAGAGCGTGGTTAGAGATTAGGCAAAGAAACGAAGTAAAATCTAGCATTGACCTTTTTGATGCGGGTATACTATTTTTTAATCCCGATTTTAAGAAGCAAAATTACGTTTTAGATTTCTAATTTTTAGGAACCATTCTTATAAACAACTCACTCCCTTGTCTTTCCGGAATTGAGTTATAGGCAGTATCCATTTTTAAAATATTAAAATATTTAGAAAAAAGGTTTTTATATTCCTCCTTATTTCCCCCGAAAGGTGGTCGATCATCAAAAAGTGGGATATCAAAAAGCAAACCTAACAATTGTCCCGTTGGCTTTACCAATTCATACATTTTCTTAGCATAATTCTCTCGTAATTGAGGCTTTAAGGCACAAAAAAATGTTTGTTCAATAATATAATCGTAGTCTCCTTCAACATCAAAAAAATCCATATTTAACAACTGCCCTTTAGGAAATTCTGGGTTATCATGAGAAAACTTTTTTAACGGAATCACAGAAAAATCTAATAAGTGAACATTTGTATATCCTTTCTTCCACAAATAGGCGGCTTCATATGCATTTCCGCACCCTGGAATTAATATCCTTGCATTCTTTTCCTCGACTGTTTCCATAAATTGAACGATAGCAGGTGATGGATAACCTATATCCCAACCGAGTTGATTACTTTTATATCTGTCTGTCCAGTAAGATTCATTTAACTCCATGCGGTAAAATATAATATTTGTTTAAATTTGTGGTTTGTATTTAACGAAGAAAACATACTATTTGTAGTATAAAAACTTAATTTCATCAGCAAACTTATTAAAAAGTTCGACCTATTATGTCAGAGGAATCAAAAAATTCAGCTTACAACCAATTAGAAAAAGAGAATAAAAGCTCTAAGAGAAATATTATTATCATTGTATTTCTTGTAGCAATTGTAGCGATAATTGGAGTCAAATTTTATCTGGATTCTGAGAAAGAAAATGAAGAATTACAACAAAATTTAGAACAAACTTATGGGGAGCTGGATAGTATCAGCACTCAATTAGATATGAAGATCGCAGAAATAGAAAGTTTGGGTGGAGACATATCAGAATTACAATTGATTCGTAAAAATTTGGAATCTGAAAAAGAAGAGCTAAAAAAATCTAATAATTGGGCTGCAAACCAAATTCAACGCTATAAGGATAAAGTAGGTGGTTACGAAGAATTACTGAACCTGCAAGATGAAAAAATAGCTAGACTTGAAGCCATCAATAAGGAATTGCTTTCTGAAAACACCAATCTGAAAACTGAGAAAAATCAATTAAATGATAGTATCTCTCGTCTTAAAAACAACAGAGAAGAATTAGAGGATAAAGTCGAAATGGCTTCAAGATTAAAGGCTGAAAATATTAAGATAATTGCAATAAATTCAAGAGGGAGAGAAAGAGATGACAAAGAATATAAACCTCGACATATAGAAAAATTGAAAATTCAATTCAATTTGGCTGAAAACAGTGTAGCACAACCAGAAGGAAAAGATATTATTCTTAGGGTAATAAACCCAATTGGCAATGCACTATTTGATGTAAACACGGGTTCAGGTTCTTTCATGATCGATGGAAAGGAAATGTTTTATACAGCGAAGCAAGAAATTCTGTTTGATAATACACAGCAGGAACTATCTTTTATTTATGACAGAGGAGAAGAATATGAGGAGGGAGTTTACCAATTAGAATTATACGCTGATAATTATTTGATTGGTAAAGAGAAGTTCTCCGTTAATTAATCATAAATATTTCTTTTTACTTTGCTAGTTCAAGGACCATGAGCATTAAAACATTTTGCTTATTAATTTCCATCATTTATTGTTTTGAGGCTACTGGTCAAGAAAACAAACGGTATGTAATTCCAGAAATACTAATAGGCTCAATTGTCCCCAATTACCTAAAATCCCCATCATTTGGTGTAAAAACTGGACTTGCTGTTACCTACTATAAAAGTGCCGAGGCTCAGACTGCAACCAATCAATACTATAAATATCCACTTTTAGGCGTACAAGCTGGATTTTACAATTTAGGTAATACGAAGGTCTATGGGCATGAAATTAATTTAATGCCAGTTTTAGGGTTGAGAATGAAAAAAGGTATGTTCCAATGGGGAATTGGAGCGTCTTATTTTACGAAAACTTACAGAGAGAACGAAAAGAATCAATCAATAGGAAGCCACTTTAATTGGGCATTTCAGTGGATGTACTATTGGTCCTACGATGTTTTCATGAAAAGAAACCTTCGACTGGGAGTTGGGTACAGACATTCTTCTAATGGACATGTTCAACTTCCAAATTATGGACTTAATTCTGCTGTATTTTCAATTGCAATCACGGCCAAGGAGCTCAAAACCTCCAGAAATGTTACCCGAAAAATAAATAGCAATCCAAATAATAGAACATTATTTATAAAAGCGCGAAGTGGGATTGGATTCCATGAATTTGGTAATACCACATCTCCGGTAGGAGGTGAAAAAAAACTTGTATTTAGTCAAAGCTTCGGAGTCGGAATTATTTTTAATGAACATTTCAGATGGTACGCGGGCTTTGGTACCCGTCATTATCAACATTTTGCTGATTCTATTAATAAAAGTATTGAATTACAGAACCTAAACGTTCATCCAAACAATCATTTTTTCTTGATGGGCGTTGAATATTTGATCTATCATGTAGGTATATCCATTGAAGGAGGAATCAATATTTCAAAGCCCTTTTACTATCATTTTTCTGAAAGATTTGAAAACACAGAGTCAGTGAAGTATACCCTTAAAAAATTATTTCCCAGCAGAATGGGCTTGAAACTATATTTAATAAATACAGCAAAAAATCCAAGACATAATTTCTATGTTGCAACTCATATTAATGCTAATTTTGGTCAGGCTGATTTTTCAGAAGCTAGTTTAGGGTACGTCCTTAATTTGTAGAATTATATCCTTAATTAAATTTTTATAAGCCAATTTTTTACTAATATTTGAAAAAATTCATTGCATTATACTGGCCCAATTGGAGAAAAGAAAGTTTTGAATAGATAATTACACGGTAATTTCAGGAGCTTTTCGTTCGACAAAATCGGATTTTTCAAAAATGATGAATGAAAGGAAACCATAATATGACACAGAGATATTCCCAAAGCGGTATTCAAATTGACTATATAAAAGTCTGTTGTGATATTCAAATTCCCCGTATTCAGCAAGATCTTCAGCACTCAAATCAAAATTCTGGTGACTAGCACCATAGTCGTTTGCAATACGTGATAAATAATCATCTTCACTAGGTACTAGGTACTAACAATACGAAAAGTATTAATAGGAAACACACTGACAGTAAAAGCTTTCTAGACATATTGCAAAAACTATCCTAGCTTAAAAAAGTTGGGAATAAGTCAATTTTTAGATGTCTTTACACTCTCCAGTATAATCTTCAACAAATTGAAATTCCAATTTATTGTCAGAGTCTATCATAAAAATTTCCAATACAAAAACCCCTTGAGCAAAGGTCTGTGCATTTGCATCCATCCATAATGTATCCGACTGATATACTATATTATCTGAAATTCCTTGTGCTAATATATATTCTGTGCTGATGGTATCTATATTGATCCAACAGGTATATTGTTGCAAAGGGAAGAAGCCGACAGAATCCTGGTATCCACCAATATCATAATAAAAAGTATCAAAATCCACTCCACTGTCATTAAACAAAGCTAAATTGGCATCACTATTATGAATTTCTCCACAAACCACTGGAATGCAAAGATCTTCGTTTAACTGCTCAAAATCCGAGCATGCAATTGAAACTAAAACAAGTATTGAAAAAGTAAAAATGTATTTCATAAATATTGCTATCAATCTTTAAGACATCCGAAATCCTTTAAAGGTTGCAAGAGGGGAATAATTATTCAATAAACTTTCGTTTAAATTTTGTTGTATTTAAAGATTATCACTATTTTTGCGCTTCAAATTAAATAAATAAAAAATGCAATTGAAAAATTACGAGACGGTATTCATACTTACTCCCGTTTTATCTGATGCACAGATGAAGGATGCTGTCGACAAATTCAGAAAAGTCTTAGAAGACAAAAAGGCTGAAATCATTAATGTTGAGCAATGGGGCTTGAAAAAATTAGCTTACCCTATTCAACATAAAAGTACTGGTTTCTACAATCTAATTGAATTCAAAGCTACACCTGAAATTGTTGCTGCACTGGAGTTGGAGTATAGAAGAGACGAAAAAATCATGAGATTCTTAACCGTTGCTTTAGACAAGCACGCTATAGAATACGGAGAAAGACGCAGAAAAGGCGCATTTAATAAACCTAAAGAACAAAAAGAGGAGGTAGCGAAATGACACTTCATAACGAGCCAATAAACCAGAAAAAGCAAGATAATCAAAAGAAATATTGTCGATTCAAAAGATACGGCATTAAGTATATTGATTATAAAGATCCTAACTTCTTATTGAAGTTTGTAAATGAGCAAGGTAAATTATTACCAAGCAGAATTACAGGGACAAGTGCAAAATATCAGAAAAAAGTGGCACAAGCAGTAAAAAGAGCAAGGCACATTGCTTTATTACCTTATGTTACTGATTCATTAAAATAATTAACCCAATAAAAATTTATAAAAATGGAAGTAATCTTAACACAAGATATAAATGGATTGGGCTATAAAAATGATACAGTAACTGTAAAGCCCGGATATGGAAGAAATTATTTAATCCCGCAAGGATTTGCAATTATCTCCAATAATTCCAATGCCAAGAAAATAGCAGAGAATATTCGTCAAGCAGCTCACAAGGCTGAAAAATTGAAAAATGATGCCGAAGATCTTGCAAATAAAATTGGTGATCTAACACTTAATATTAAAACTAAAGCTGGTGAAAGCGGTAAAATTTTTGGTGCTGTAACCACTCTTCAAATTGCTGACGCATTGAAAGAAAAGGGTTTTGATATTGACAGAAAGAAAATTGCTATTTCTGGTGACATTAAGCAATTAGGAGAATATAAGGCAGTAATTGATTTACACAAAGAGGTGAAAAAAGAAATTTCGCTAGTTGTGGAAGCTGACTAAGAACTAAGAAAATAAATTTTATTGAAAGCCTTTTGTAGTAATGCAAAAGGCTTTTTTATTGACTACTTTCCCCAAAGAATGAAAGGGGCCCAATAATATGGCGCATTATAGTCTGAATTAATCATGGAAAGTTTAGCATTCCTTAGTTCACTAGAAAACGAATGATTCGCTAACCCTAAGTCCTTTTGGTAAAATGATTGCATCAAATATGAGGTCGATTCATCTGCTACTTTCCATAGTGATAGAATCAAATTATCAGCACCTGAATAAGCAAAAGCCTGACCTAAGCCCATCACTCCTTCTCCCCTATTTATTTTTCCCAATCCAGTTTCGCAAGCCGACAAGACCACTAACTCAGCATTAATACTAAGCCCATAAATTTCTCCTACATAAAGCACGTTATCATTTGCCAGACTACTATTCTCCTCCTTTTTAAAATACACTCCTGATAAATCCGGAGATTCTAAATCAACAGTTCCGTGAGTAGCCAAATGAATAAATCGAAAGTTATCTAAAGAAGAATTTTTAAACTTACTTTTAGTAGCATCACTTCTTACAAGTGACTCAATTGATAACGACTGCTGGTCACACCAGCTTATAAAATGCATACTTTCTTGCTCAGAAGCTGGTAACATGGGAATCCCAGCTCCGAACTCCACTGGTGAAATCAATAAAGCTTCATTACCGTAATTTCTTGACTCACTAGCATGATACAATGTAGCTGAATAGACATAGTTTATTTCATACGATTTAATCAAATAATCTAACTCATAAAACCTATTGCTTTCTTGCTGGTCCTTTACTAATGCTTCAAATGGAATTGTACATAATTCACCGTCCGGAACAATGATTAATTTGTTAATATAACTGTTGAATTTGACAGGCAATAAATATTGATAAAGTTCATGCGCTATGGTTTCAAAACTCATCTGTAAATTGTAAGTTAACGTATTTCGATACGCTTTCAAATACTTTATTACTTCATCCAATTCATAAATGCGTTTATAGTTAATGCTACTTTTAGATATAATATAAAGATTAATCGTATTGCTTTTTGAAGCAAATGAATATTCTAAAATAACTTCATCACTACTTAACCTATTTTGAATATCAATGACATTTACAAATGATCCACGGTGTTTTAAATTGTAATATTCCGGATACTCCTGACCGAGTTCTTCAATAAATCTGTTGTGCTTCTGCTTTAATTGGAAATATTGATCTCTCAAGAAATTCAATTTAGAGACCTCTTCTTCTAATGCAATTTGAGTGTTTAAGTAAGCTAACTCACTAGAAAACTCCTTTTCTTTCTCTAAAATCTCCGTGGGAATTCCTGAAAAACTTTGAGCCTCAGACTCCACAACTGATGTTTTTAGTAGAGATGATTTTGACTTCTCTGCATATTGAAAGGCTTTTATCAAAAATTTGTTACCAAATAAAGTCACTTCTTGTAACTGTAAAGCAATTCTTTGCCCATCCTCAAAAAGTTCAGAGGCTAAATCGCTTAACTCCAGTAAATCCTTTTTATTGGTAGTTCCTGCCCGGATACTCTCCAAAACTTCTTCTGCACGGTCTACTGTTGTTAAAGCAGCTTCTAGATGAGATTTTTTCAATGAAAAGCCAAAATAATATGACTCTAAAATAATGGCTTTTCTCATTAGAAGTGTAAGTTGAATATTAAGCCTATTGGCATCTTCGACCTTAGGATTTTGATTAAAAGACACAGAGCTAAATTCAAAACTGTTGGCTTTCAAAGCTTTTTGAATATACTTTAGTGATTTCTCATAAGCTTTCTCTTTTACGGCTAATTCTGATAACTGAGCAAATACATTGGCTAGTTCAGAATTACGTTCACCATAATTTTGAAGATAAATAGATTTGGCTTCATTGAGGTAATCTTTGGCCAACACTAATTGATCAGTAGCAAGATAAATACCGCCTAAATTTGCTTTGATAAATGCTTCAGTTGGTAATCCCTCTTGATGATTAGCTTTCCATCTGGATAGAGCATCATTTAATATTCTAAAAGCTTCAATTTGATTAGCCTGCTTAACTTCAGCCAAGCTTATATTAATCGAAAGCTGAATAATTTTATCTAAATTTTCATCCTCAAAGTCGGAATATATAGCTAAAGCATTTTTGTAGTAGTCTACAGCTTTCTTTGGTTCAGTACTGACATAAACCAATCCAATATTATTATAAATATCAGCTATGTTGGCCCTATCAAGTCCTTCAATTCTTTTGTATTCAGCCAATGACTGCTGTAAAAACTCGAGTGCTCGATCCCTTTTTCCTTGATTCCATAAGATCAATCCATAATTTTTTAACCATCTGGCATAAAGCTCAGGCTTTTTGTGATTTTGGATTTCATCATTCTCTTCAAACGATGTAAGCAGCTTCATTGCTTTATCATTCCTTCCTTTCAAGAAATATAATTCTGCCAGTAACAAGTTCACTTCATGAGAAGTTGAATCGGAATCTAAATTATCAATCAGAATGTCAATATTTTGGCTGCGGCTTTTAAATATCGTGGCATGGTAGTGCTCTGATAATAGCTGGCTAAAACCTAGAAATGGTAAAAATATCAGGTATATTAAAAAATAATATCTTGACATAATTTAAAAGTTAAAAGTGTAATTAAGATTGATTACATGCTTTCTGGTGAGCCCGTCTGGGTTAACTTCCCGATCCGTTATTCTGTGACCATAAATCAAATGAACACTAGAAAATACGTTAAAACTGTAATTTACACCAAAGAGTGCTGACAGTGCTAATCCAGTGGTGCCATCTATCTTTTCGTATTCATTGGTTTCGTTCAAAGCTTGATCCTTGGTGATTCTATAAATCGGTAATAAACCAACATTAAAATTAATTCTTGACATTCTGAAATTTCGTTCAAATCGCATCATCACATCTGCACCCCTTCGTAAGTCCCTACCGACATCATGTCTTCTGACATAAGACATGCCACCTTCATACCAACTCCAAGAATCAACCGAAGCATCAAAGGAATTCTCATTTTGATGGATTATTGGTTTTTGCAAGCCAACAGAGATCAACCATTTTCTATTTATAAATGAAGCTCCTGTTACCAAATCATATGTACCAAGAGATGTTTGATAGTACATAGGGTAGACAGCATCTTGTCCAGGTACAGTAATATTGGATCTATTGCTTGGGATTTTCGCCCCCAATGTTCCCATTATATCCCATTCTGGATTTGTATATAGATTTTTGGTTAAACTTAATGAAATATCTCCTATTCCTGATGTTGTACCAAAATTTCCATCTATATGCATATATGGAACTTTTACCTGAAGTTCATATTGACCACCGATCGTTAAACCAAAATCAAAAATTCCTGCTCTTATCAGCGCAGAAGTATTGCTTTGACCTTCATAAAACGCAACTGAAATTGAACGTAATTTTACAGGTACATTTTTATTAAATTCTTGACTTGGTTTCATTGCCCCCATCGTACAAAATCCGGCATCGCTACACCCTTGCCCGTGTAAGAAGTACGACAGTGGTAATATCAAAAAAAAGCTAATTAATCTCTTATATACATGCATAAACAAATAATTTGCAATATAAAAATAGCTTAATTAATTGAAAATGTAATAAAAACTAATGTAAATATGATTACAGGCAGCTTCAAATATATTATTTGATTACAAAATTCTATATTCGCAGGAGCCTAGTGACGACTTTGCTGATAAAAAAAGTGAGATTTTTATCCCTTTACAAAATTTTAAATGTAATATACATTAAGAATTAAAAGAGTATAAAATATAATGTTAACTACTTACAAGTAGTAAAGACTTCCTTATTCTAATTTATAGTTTTATATTAGAATCTAAATATTAATAATTTTTTAAACTAAACTAATGAAGTACTGGGGGGCGTATAAAGTTAGGATGGCGCAGACTATTTTAGGTCAAACTGACACCAATCAAAATCTAAAATATTATCGAAATCAGCTGTTCTTTTACCTGATACTGTACACTTTTACTTTTTCACCCTTAGCAATAATACCAGGAATAATTGCGTCATATCATACAGGCTTTATCAATCTCCTCATATTGAATATTGCATTTTTTTTCGTCCTACTAATTCTCGCATTTGCCAAACCCATTAAAATTGAATCAAGGAAAGTAATTTTAATTATTAGTCTTCTTACGGTCTCCTGGGCTTTAATTTTCAACCTTGGTCTGGAAGGGCCTGGAATGATGTATCTCTATTCATGTATTATAGTGACATGTTTGATTCATTCTGGAACCATTGCCTACAAATTGATTCTGATTAATTCATTAATTTTAGTTTTAGTGGGACTCAATATTGAATACCAGTGGTTAAACCTCCAGTTGACAAATGAACAAAGCATGACTACATGGTTTGGTATTACTGTAAATCTAATATTTGTCAGTATTGTTATTGTAGCATGCTTTGAAATGATTTTTAGGAAAATGGATATTATCATTCATCAGCAAAGGACACTGAATGAAATAGTTAAATCAGACAATAAAAAAATGAAGGACACCCAAAACATCCTTCAAGGGAAAAATGAGGAATTGAGTCAGTTTGCACATATAATTGCACACGATTTAAAGGAACCATTGAGGACAATGCAAGCTTTTTCTGATTTAACCATTAGTAAATACAAAGAATCAATCCCTGAAAGAGGACAAGAGTTTTTAAATCATATCAAATCCTCTTCTATTCGAATGGCGCTTCTATTGGATTCCTTATTAGAGTACGCTCAATTGGGAAAAGATAAGAAAAAGTCAACCTTCTCAGTCCATGCTCTAATGAAAGAACTCGAACAAGACCTTAGTCAATTGATTAAAGAAAATAAGGCTAGTATAAATTACGACCAGTTACCAGAAATAACTGCTTATGAAATTGAGTTTAAACAGCTTCTCCAAAATTTGATAGCTAATGCCGTGAAGTTTAAAAAAGAAGATGAAAAAATTACAGTTAACATTGAAGCAAATGAAAACAGTCAATTTTGGGAGTTCTCAATTCAGGATAACGGCATAGGTATCGACCAAAAACACCAGGAAAAAATATTTACAATATTCCACAGATTACATAAAAATAGATTTGCGGGCACAGGTTTAGGACTGGCTAATTGTAAAAAAATAGTGGAAATGCACAATGGTAAGATTTGGATTGATTCTGTACCCGAAGAAGGGAGCACATTCCATTTTACTATTAACAAAAACCTACTTTCTCCTGAAGAAAATCAAGAGAAACACATTTCAATTACAAAATGAAAGGCAATTATCAAATGTTATTAAATATATTATTTGTTGAGATTCTAGTTAGATAACAAATCATTTGTTGGCGTTTCTATCTTATTGAAATGATGCTTAGTGGTCTGAAGAAAGGAATTACAGGATTGAACTATTAATTTGTAAAAGATAGAAAAAGCTGTTTTGTCACGATTCTCAATTGTTACTTCCACTTTCTTGAACATTAGATTAGTCATAGTCCCCACTAATTTGGAAATCCCAAAGCATTCATCCATCACATTTGCAGCTTCTATTTCCTCGATAGTTTCTTCAATTTCATGTGCATAGCATTCTGACATCTCCCAATTTACACTATTGACAACAAAATACATTAATGACTGTATCGCTGCGAATAGCCCATCGCAATAGCTAATTCACCGCCTTCCTCTTCCGCTTGACTAAAACTAGTTTGAACCATTTCATTTCTTTCTGCTTCACTGTTGCTAATTGATTTTGGAGTGTTAAATTAATTCATAACACCTATTACTGATGTAATAAAAGCTAATTCCAAGCTGACTAAATTTCTATTCATACTCTCTTTTTTTCGATAATAATTACTGTTCAAATTTAGAATTGCTTTAAGTGGGTATGAAAACTTTCTCAAATATTTTAATACCTAATTTCCCTATGCATAAGAAAATTTTGTATACTTGCAACATGGCAAATCAGCAATTGATAAAAGGAAGTCTGTCCACCATAGTTTTACATCTTCTGCAGAACGCAGGTGAGATGTATGGTTATGAAATTACGCAGAAAGTAAAGCAACTTACTGCTGATGAAATCAAGCTAACAGAAGGCGCCCTCTATCCTACTCTCCATAAACTGGAAGCTGAGGGCACTTTGACTACTGAAAGCAGAAAAGTAGATGGAAGAGTAAGAAAATACTACAGACTTACAGAAGAAGGAAAAAAAGCCACATCGGAACGAATGGAAGAATTAGAGGCATTTCTGTTGAACATGCAACGGGTCCTAGGATTTAACTTGAAATTAGGATAATGAAGACAATAACTCAAGAACAAAAAGATCAGCTAGCTAAACACATTGCTAATAAGCCGATTGATTACATAGAATTGTATAATGAACTCTACGATCATTATGCTTCAGCTTACGAAACAGGTGAAAAAAATTTTGAGGAAACTTTAGAACAACTGGACGAGCACTTTCACTTTCAAAAAGTCAAAAGGATCAACGATAATTTACTAAAAAAAACTAAAAAGTCTGTTAATGATATCTATTGGAATGAATTCAAGAACTTTTGGAGATGGCCTCAGATTCTATCTACCTTAGGAATCCTCTTTCTTGCTATTTTACTAATGGGGTTTATACCAGTTAAATCAATAGTTTGGTATTTTTTGGTTCCAATCTTAGCGCTTAATGTTGGATTACTTATTTATGGTTCAATTTTAATGTACACCAAAAAACGAGGAAAAAAACGATTCAAATCAGCACATTTCAATGCTACTCAACACTACCTGAGCTTACCGACCACGATATTTAATTTAACTATTTTTTTACCGGTCTTAGTTTTAGAGCCTGGAAAACCTACGATTAGTATTTTCGAAACCTACCCTATTATCGTACTGCTTTTATTAATGCTGTTTTTTACTTCAGTCTATATTGGGATGAAAGTATTTAGAACTAAAATTAAGGTACAATACTTATGAAATTAGCACCCCACCAGATTGAGCAAATTAAATCCTGGATTTCAAAGAGAGGATTTACGCATACAGATGTGCAATACGAAATCATAGATCATGTTGCTTCTGCAATTGAAAGTAAGATGGAAGAAAATCCTGATATTGAATTGGAAGATGCTTTTAGCCAGGTGCATAAATCATTTGGCATATTTGGTTTCGCAGAAATAGAGGAAGCAATTGTAAATCGGCTTAACAAGGAATTGCTTCACTCCTACTGGCAGGCACTGCTAGCAATATTTTCTACAAAAAGGATGTTGATCCCATCATTAATCATCGTAATTCTAAGTTTGGTTTCCGTTCGCTTGCCTGAATACTTTGATTTGGTGGTTCAAGGCTTACTAATGGCATTCATGACATTATATTTAACGTATACATACATTACCTATCGTTCAAAAAAGTATCTGAAAAATTATATCAGCTTCAAAGCCGCTTTTGCTATTGTTCCCTTATTAGCCGTAAATGTTTTTAATTTAAGATTCCTTTACCTTGATAAAGCAAACCAGTTCTTGCCGCTCTTTCTTATCTCTATCATCATCTTTTCTGTTTATGCTGTCCATTTAGGTAGCCAACGCATCATAGAGAAAACGGATAGATTACATAAACTTTATAAAGATTAAGACATCATTGCAAATAATGACATATAACGTTTAACTTTTTTATATATTTATTAAACACTTCAAACTCTTCCGTGTTATTGCCGTATATTTGACCTTCAATAAATAAATATTAATGCAAGTATCAGTTTTCAGGAAAGAACATTTTAATGCGGCTCACAGGTTAAACAATCCTAATTGGTCGGAAGAGAAAAACCAGAAGGTTTTTGGAAAATGTAATAATCCCAATTTTCATGGACATAATTATGAACTTATCGTTAAGGTAACAGGAGAAGTTGATCCTGATACTGGATATGTTATGGACATGAAAGTATTAAGTGATTTGATTAAGGAAAGAGTTTTGAATCGGTTTGATCATAAAAACTTGAATTTAGATACGGAAGAATTCTCCAAGCTCAATCCAACTGCTGAAAATATTGCAATCGTAATTTTTAATTTATTGAGGGAAAAAATTGATCCCAAAAAAGAATTAAAAATTAAGTTGTACGAAACGGAAAGGAACTATGTCGAATACCCATCAGAATAATAAAGAATTGGAAAAAATTAATGATCTAGAAGAATTTGGAGATGATCATGTAGCCTCAAACTTTGAGACTCCTTTAAGAGCAGATGCTTTTGAAATGGACGATGATCTGAAAATGGAAATGATAGCAAAGCATTTCAAGGAAATCATGCACATTTTAGGAATGGACTTAGGTGATGACAGCTTAAAAGGCACGCCTAACAGGGTTGCTAAAATGTATGTCAAAGAAGTTTTCAGTGGATTGAATCCAAAAAACAAACCGCAACCTAAGCTCTTTGAAAATAAATATAAATATAGCCAAATGTTGGTGGAGAAAGATATCACTTTCTATTCGCACTGCGAACATCATTTTGTTCCAATATATGGAAAAGCCCATGTAGCATATATTTCTAGCGGAAAGGTAATTGGTCTTTCTAAAATCAATAGGATTGTACAATACTATTCTAAAAGGCCTCAAGTTCAGGAGCGATTGACGGTCCAAATTGCTGAGGAATTAAAAGAAGTGATGCAAACGGAGGATGTTGCAGTAGTAATGGACGCCAATCATATGTGTGTTTCTTCTAGAGGTGTTGGAGATACCAACAGTAGAACAGGTACCTCATACTTTGGGGGTAAATTCAATGATGAAGCTACGAGACGAGAATTTTTAGATTATATCAATTCTCCCAATAATAGTTAATACCAAAATTTATTACTAACTGTAAGCCCGCTTAAATATCAAGTGGGCTTTTTTTTTGATTTAGAATGATCCTCAGCAAAAAACGCAAAACTTGGTAATGACATGAGATCCAGATTAAATCAAGCATTAATCTGATCAGTGCGAAATTGAGACAATTTCCTACCGACTTTTTTAAGAAAAAGAAGAATACCAGAAACCTCAAGATGCTAGATAAAATTGGAATCACTACATCATTATAAAGGAAATTACATTTAAATAAACATTAGCCCTTGTTCAATGTTAAATACATAATAATTAAACAAAAAAGAACATTATGTCTTTCAAAGATAAAAATATTTTAATCGTTGGCGCAAGCTCAGGCATTGGCTTAAGCTTAGCCAAGAAATTACAAAATGAAGGAGCAAATCTCATATTAGCATCTAGAAACAAACCTGATTTTCAGGGTGACTTTCAATACATCAGGTTAGATGTTCTAGAAATGCAAGATGAACTAAAAGATCTGCCAGAAGTGCTACATGGTTTAGCATACTGTCCAGGCAGTATTAATTTGAAACCTTTTCAGAGTATTAAAGAAAATGATTACATCAATGACTTTCGTCTAAATACTGTTGGTGCAGCGATGGTCATCCAGCAATCTTTAAAGTCACTGAAAAAGGCCGATGGGGCAAGTATAGTCCTGTTCAGCACAGTGGCAGCAAACACTGGTTTGTCCTTTCACGCCTCTATTGCTTCTGCGAAAGGAGCACTACAAGGTTTTGGTTTAAGTTTGGCTGCAGAATTAGCAAGCAAAAAGATTAGAGTTAATCTGGTTGCCCCTAGTTTGACGGACACTCCAATGGCTAAAAATCTATTATCTACAGATGAGAAAAAAGAAGCCTCAAATAAAAGACACCCAATAGGCAGATATGGAACCCCTGATGATATTTCAAATGCAGCAAAATTTCTACTCGACAGCGAAAATAGTTGGATTACTGGTCAAATCATTGGAGTAGATGGTGGAATGGAAAGAATTAGAAATATCTAAGATTTAATCAAACAATTGAACCTCCCTGTAGGTTATTTTTCAATAACAATATTTTTATAATCAACACAACTTTTACAAATATGAGTAACGATACAGAAACAATCACGGACAGTTTACAAGAATATCACACAGGTACACATGCCAAAGTTTCTTTTGTAGAGGGAAAGCCAGTTGCTATTGTTGAAGCAACGAGCACATACATACCTATAGAAGAGTTTAAAGCGATTTTCAATACAATTGGAAAGTTAGTCGATTCCAAAAAAATCGCAAAATTGATTTTCGACAAAAGGAAACTAACAGTTTTTCACCAACCTTCAATGGAATGGTATTTTACAGAATGGAAAGAAGAAATGTGGCATAAAGGATTGAAGACGCATAGGAAAATATTGCCAGACAATAAAGTTTTCCAACAAAGTGTAAAAATTGGTAGGGAAAAAATTAGAGAAGAGAATCCAAACTTAAAATTTAACGAAATGGACATCCAGTACAAGAATTCAATCCAAGATGCCATTGATAATTAATAAAATATGTCAAAAAGCACTGTAGAAGAGTTAAAATTAGAATTAGAAAAGTCAAATAATGAAATAAAACTCTTAAAGTCGAAGTACGAAAGTCAGGTTGGTGAACTCAGAAGCGAGGTTTCCTATCTAAAAGAGCAACTAATGGCTCAGCAGGATATGCTAAAAATGGCCGTAGATTACGCCAATAAATTAGGTAAAGAATTAAAAGGTCTTAAAAAGAAGATAGATTCAGGTAATTTTCAAAGCATACATTAATTTGCTTATCGAATCTCGAAAAATTGTAACAATTTTGAAAAACGGTTAAGTACTGTTGTATGAGTAGAATTCCAGAATCATATTATTTTTACCAAGATTTATTACGTAAATCCAAAGAGGAAAGGGCGAAGCTAAAAAAAGAGTATACAGAAAAAATAAATGGGCTTCAGGATGAAATTTCTTTTCTGAAAGAGCAAATTAGTTCGCAGCATTCCATGATCGAACAGTCAATTGATTACGTTATGAAGTTAGAACAACAGCTTAAAACTTTTGACTTAGAAATTTCAATAGATAAAAAAGACGAAGAAAAAGATAAATAACATATTATTTACGGTTTATTACTAATGCATCTGTTTTAAAATGGATGCATTTTTTATGTTCAACCTTAAAAAAAACATCTGCCTTCGGAGCAGATGTTTTTGTGAATATAGATTTCAACTGATTCTATTAATCCATGGATTTTAAGTATTTATAGAGATCACTGTCAGTAGATAAAATAACAGTAGTTTCATCATTAAAAGTCTTCTGGAAGGTTTCCATGGACTTTAAGAAAGAATATAATTCTCTCGAGGCATTGTTTTTATTGTATGCATTGGCATAAATTGCGGCCGCCTCGGCATCAGCTTTACCTTTTATCTGTTCAGCTACTTTGAAAGCCTCCGACTGAATAGATTTAAGTTCTCGTTCTTTCTCACCATTAATTCTTGATGCTTCCCCCTGCCCTTCTGAACGGAATTTATCTGCAATTCTGAAACGCTCACTTTTCATTCGCTCATAAACTTGGGTTCGGACTTCTTCTACATAATTGATCCTTTTGAAACGGAAATCTAATATTTCAATTCCTAAATCTTGAGTTTGAAGATTAGCCGATTTCTGGATATATTCTTGAATACTGTCACGACCAACATTGATTTGAACTAAACTGTCATCTACTATTTCGCTTATTGCACCGCTTGAAATAGGAGTTCTATTGCTAGTTCTAACCGCTTCTTCTAAATAGTTGTTTGCTATGAAATCACGAGTTTCGCCATCCAAAATATCATCTAAACGAGACTGCGCCCCACGCTCATTTGTTAAACGCTTATAGAACTGTAGAGGATCTGTGATTTGCCAACGAGCGTAAGTATCCACAAAAATAAACTTCTTATCTTTTGTTGGTACTTGATTAGGATCACCATCCCATTCTAAATATCGCTTATCAAAGAAATTAGCAGTTTGTACAAACGGGATCTTAAAATGAATCCCTGCATCTTTAACGGCATCTCCCACAGGTTTACCAAATTGTGTAATAATTACCTGCTCCGACTCTTTCACTATATATGCACTCTGAGCAATTACTATTAAAGCAACTACTATTATAACTAATATGGTTATTAATGATTTTTTCATATCTTCTTATTCAATATTTAAAAATGACTACTGATTAATCTTGCTTCCTGATTGAGTAGCCATGTTTAATAATGGCAATACATTCCCTCCTTTATCATCAGTAATAATTTTATCACCTAATTTTGGTACTACCTCCTGCATGGTTTCCAAGTAAATCCTGCTTTTTGTAACTCCAGGAGCTTTTACATATTCAGTGTACAATTCATTAAATCGAGCTACCTCACCTTGTGAATTATTAACTCTTTCAGTTGCATAACCCTCTGCTTTTTGAATAGTCTCTTCTGCCTGCCCTCTTGCTTTCGGGATAACTTTGTTGTATTCTGATTTGGCCTGATTAATCAAAGTCTCTTTCTCTTGCTGCGCTTCATTTACAGCATTAAAAGCTGCTCTTACGGGCTCTGGAGGAGTCACATCTTGTAATACCACTTGTTCAACCCTAATTCCCAATTCGTAATCATTAGAAAGCTCTTGGATTAGTACTTTCAGTTTTCCAGCAATTTCAGCCCTACCTACCGTCAATACTTCATTTACTGTTCTATCTCCAACAATTTGTCTCATTCCTGATTCAGAGATATCTCGGAGTGTATTTTCAGGATCTCTTACTTTAAAAAGGAAATTATAAGGATTATCGATTCTATACTGAACTACCCATTCCACATCAGCTAAATTCAAGTCTCCGGTTAACATTAAAGACTCCCCTTCTGCTCCTCGCTTGGTAAAAGTTGATTGTACTCCAGCACTAGTGGTTCTAAATCCGAACTCCTGCTTTTGTTGCCGCTCAACGGGTACTTTAGTCACTGATTCTACAAAAGGGATTTTAAAATTCAATCCTGATTCAAGTGTTCTATTGTATGCTCCTAGGCGAGTTACAACCCCAACTTCTTCTGCTCCTACTTGAAAAAATGTACTAATAACAGCTGTTAAGACCACTACCACTACTACAATCAAGCGTATGTTTTTTACTATTTTTTGAAAGGACTCTTTTGCTTTGTCCCCGTCAAATTCAAATTCTGCCATAAATATGCTATTTTATTGGTTAATTGTTTTTACTTAATGCGTTAATAATCCTTTAATTTTTCATTCCCATTCATTCTCCCCATTTCCATTCGTTTCCTAATTCCAATTCATCTTTCAGTCCCTGCTCAATTAAAAACTGTCGGGTCTCCTGGAAGTCTAATTTCTTTGCTGGTATTTTATCAGCATTAGCTAATTCCCACAAAAACATACCTCCGAAACGAACAGTATTCTTAAGATGTTCTTCATTTACTAGAGAAAAATCATCACCATTTGAATGATAATAACTATATACTTTCCTTTCTAAGTTCCCAACCAAACCAACAACAGGAACTCCTTCCATCATAAATGATTGGTGATCACTATGCAATCCAGCCTTATTGGCATTTGTATTTTCATAGCTAGAGTCCACAGCTTGTATTTTTTGTCCAATTGCATCAAAAATCGGCATCATTTCATTTCTACCTGCCGCATTAAATCCTTTCGGGTTTCCGCTCATATCAATATTCATCATGTATGCTACCTCTCCCAATTCGCCTTTGTCAGCCAACATTTTTACCATTTCTTTGGACCCTAGCAAGCCTTGCTCTTCACCCATAAACATTACAAACTTAATGTTTCTCTTTGGTTGCAAATCAAGTATCTTGTACGTTCTAGCTATATCCAATATAGCAGCAATGCCAATTCCATTATCAATGGCCCCTGTCGAAAGATCCCAACTATCTAAATGACCTCCTAAAATAATATTTTCATCTGTCTTTTCTGTTCCTGCTAAAGTTGCGATTACATTTCTGGATTTTATAACCTCACTTTTATTACTCATTTGAATGTGAGCATTGATTATTTCTCCTTCCGCTAATTGCTTTTTTAGCTCCATACCTTTTTCATAACTAATGCAAATGGCTGGAATATCAATCAAACTGCCAGTAACGGATGCCGTACCTGTCAGTAGTACTCCGCCAGGAACCTGGTTTGTTATGATGATCCCCTTGGCGCCATATTCTATCGCTAATGCTGTTTTCTCCGACCGATGAATGTTTTTTAAGCCTTCTGGACTTCCATCCAAAATCCCAATATAAACTAAGGCAATCTTACCTTTCACCTCATCTTTTAAGCTATCAAAATCAGCTCTAAGTCCGTTATTAACATCAATAACTTCATGTTCAATATCTGCTGAAACAGGTGAATGCCCTAAAGAAACAACTTCAGCTACCTCATTATCGTTAACTTCAAGACTCACTGAGTCACGAGCCCACGCTTCCACTTCAAATTCATGATATTCTACGTCTTCAAAACCATATGACTTAAAAAGATTATAAGTATACTCTTCTGCCTCGGCACCGTTCTTGGATCCCGTAAGACGATGCCCAATTTCGGAAATCATCTTCTCCAAATTGACATATGCTTTACTGTTTTCTTTTACTTCAGTATTAATAGATGCCAAAACATTCTCGTCTTTCTCTGTCTTAGTTTCGCATGATATAAACAGGAAAATTGGTAGGCTTAGTAGTAGTAGTTTAATAGTATTCTTTGTATTTTTCATTGCTATTAGTTTAGAAATTTGAAGTTAAGCAAATCTAATCACAAAATAGAAAATGTACATACCTTTAAAATAAAAGCTAAAAAAATCAGGTTAAATCGACATATTCCTACTAAAAAAATGATTTTAGAAATTCCCTTCATGCTTGATTCTGATAGGCTCCCTTTGCAAGCTATGAAAACTTATGATCAACAAAAACAAAATTTAAATACATGAATACTCAATTTTGGATGAAAATGGCAATTGATTTAGCCAAAGAAAGTAAAACTCCTTTTGGAGCTATAATAGTAGACCCAGAAGGTCAACACGTCAGTGGATACAATACCACTATTCATGATGGAGCAGTGGCTCATGCAGAAATAAATGCCATTAATAAACTAAAACAATTGGATCATGATAGAGCAGAAGAATTGATGATAATCACCACTGTAGAACCTTGCCCGATGTGTATGTCAGCCATCATTTGGGCAGGGATTGGTGAAGTAATCTACGGTTGTGACATCCCTACGGCCTCGAAATATGGGAAACAAATTAATATTAGAGCAAAACAAATAGCAGCAGAAGCCTGGTTTGGACCCATTATAAGTGGTGGTATTTTAGCAGAAGAATGTGAGGATCTTTTTAAAAAATAACTGAAGCCAAATATTTACGGAAAGCAATAAACTCTTCGAGTTGATGTTCTGGTATTTTATGAGCTTGCAATTCTTCATAGTAATCATAAAAAGTTGCTTCAGTCATCTGCTCGTGTAAAATCAATCTTAACAAATAACTTCTTTGACAAAGTTTGAACAAGTTTTTAGGTCTTAGATTTTCAGCGAAAATTAAATTCTGTATATAATCGGACAGAATTTTCAAATCAGTGAATTCATCCAACCAACTGAAGCCTCTCTTAACTAAGGCGCTTTCTATTTCATATAAAGCTTTGCGAAGCTCAACAGTATTTTGAATAAAGCTTCTTTTTGAGAGCCCCTCTGATATTTGACTAAGGTTTTCCCAATAAGTGAGTTTCAGATTTGTAAAATCTTGATTGTAAAATCTAAAAATTAAATCTTCTACTTGATCAATTGTTAGTGCTAGTTGAATTTCCAGCATTAAACCATCTTCGTAGGGAGTGATATTACCAACAATTATTTTACGTCCTTTTAAAAAAGATTGATGGAAAGCATCATAGCCTTCCATTTTGAAATATTGAAAGTCATTAAAAAAATCTTCTAAATTCTGAATGACTTCCTTTTTCATTGATATACCCTCAAAGTTTCATTAAAAAATGTCAATGCTCTTTCCTCAGCATAGGTATAAACTTTTCCCATTTGTAGAAAGCCAACATGACCTCCGTGAGTGGTTAGCTCCAGTAAAATGTTTTGGTTTGCTTCTGCCTGTGATTCTGGATAACAATCACCAGTTAGCATTGGATCATTTAAAGCGTTTAAGATTAAAGTAGGAACTTTTATATTCATCAAATGCGGAAGACACTGCACGCTATCATAAAAATCTTGTGCATCTTGGTATCCAAATATTTTTGCAGAATAGTGAGTGTCAAAATCATGAAAATCTCTGAATGACTTCCAATGCCTAATCTCTAGTAAGCCAGGGTATTGTTCATTTTTTTGTCTTAACTTAATATCTAACTTCCTCATAAATCGATTTTGATAGAACTTATTTTTCTTCAGAGCAAGCATTTTTGAGCTACTTGATAAATTACAAGGAACACTCACTGCCATAGCCCCTTTAATTTGAGGATATAAATCCTGGCCGTTTTCGCCTACATACTTTAAAGTCAAACTACCACCCATACTAAATCCTATGAGTACAATTTCCTTGTAGCCATTTGCTATTGCTCTACTCACCACTTCTTCTACATCTTGGGTGAATCCATGGTGATACAGAAACTTTTTACGATTCATTTCGCCACTGCAACTTCTACAATTCCATGCCAATACATCCCAATTATTTTGAGAAAACAGTTTTGCAATCCCCTGGATATAGGGTCTATCTGAACTTCCTTCTAATCCATGAGAAGCAATAATTAAACGAGAATTATTATTCTTAACCCAATCAATGTCCAAAAAATCGCCATCCTGAGTCTCTATCCTTTCTCTCTCGTATTTTACTCCTTTTACTTTTCTGATGGCACTAGGAACTATTGTTTCTAAATGCTGATTGAAAAGGTAAAATGGGGGTTTATAATGGGTGTTCTTGATTATTGGCATTCATTACTATTTTAAAAGGATCGAAGATAACAAACTGCGGGCGTTGACACATTGTAAAAGCATAAAAAAACCCAATTGTTTCCAATTGGGTCTGGAATAAATATTTCGTGCAAGTTCAGGCCGTTTCAGACTGCTGAACACTGTTAATTTCATACTGATAAAGCCATTCCTTTCCATCTTCAACAGAATCTAATAGTTTCATTTTTCTTCCAGTAGCCGCAATAATGGAATTTAGAATCAATGTCGATAGCTTACTTAAACCACAAACAACAGTAACTTTCACTTTTGGATTATTCTTCTTTACTGTTTCTTTAATTTTAGAGAGAAGATCCTTATTAAACCTAGCATTAGTTGCATTCACACAGGACAAAACTGATTTATCCGGAAATTCTGCAACCAATTTCTGCACTGCATCAAATGCTGGAATAGCTTCGTTTCCGTTGGTGTTTTCAATATCAGTATAAACTATTTTTACCCCTTTATGCTCAACAACTTTACAATACGACATAATTATAATATTTTATTATTTTTTATCACTTATTTAATTCGGTACTAATTAAACAAATAATATTAAAATAAAGAAGTAAATCATTAAAATGACTTAAATAAATTTATCTTTTTAGATAAAAAGTAAAATCTTTACGATAAAGTATAGGTATAGGGTCAAGGACATAAACCATGGAACTCTACTTATTACGATAGTGAAAAGGCTAATTATGCTCGGTATGATTACAAATTTTTTCAGTGCTGGTGCTACCACTACCCAAGCAATTGGGACAATAAGTGTAAAGCTCTTTGTCACCCTCGCAAACTGGGCATATATTAATACCTTCACCGTTACATTGATGGCATGTTTTATAACTCCTATTTCCCATAGCACCCAGTTGAATTAAAACACCATCTCCACTGCAGGCAGTACATCCAACTTTTCCTTTTGCTTCACAATAATCACATTTTTTTAGCAATTGTTTTTCACCATTGCAGGTTACACAAGTTTCCAGTCTGTAGCCACTCAAATCACAATATTGACATGAAAGACTTTTATTGAGTTGAAGTGCCAATAGCTTTTTTAGTTCTTCTGCATTGTCATAATAGGTACCAGCTTTACCCATTATTTCAAAATACTTATCCAAAAAGCTTTGACTATTTTGATATTGACCTACTTCAAATAAAGTTTTTGCAAATAAATAAGGCATTTCAGAAGGAAGCTTGACTCCTAATTTTAGAATTTTTCTGAATTGGGTGTTTGCGGTCTCATAATCACCAGTTTCCATGGCACTTTGAGCATTTTCATAGTAAAAATTTAATGATTCTTTTTGATTTTGAGCTACTGAATTCTCGAAATTAAATAGGAAAGAGAAAATTAGAATAGAAAAAAAATACTTCATTTTATTATGCTACAATAACTGCTTAGACTGGCTTTTTTTAATACTATCTCTACTAACGAACAAACTTAAAAAAGATTCCAAAAGTCACAGAAAAATTAACCCCCTACTATTTCCTTTAAGTTGTTTATTAAACCTTCCCATACTTCATATTGCTCCTGTTCATCCTCGAAATCAGAATAGTCAACAACTTTCATGTACATGGATTGAGTCAGCTCATTTTCATCTAAATGAATTTCTATAAAAGCCGGATCATCCTCTTCACCTTCTTCAGGAAACTCAAACTTAACAAATTGATTCACCCTATGCCCAGCCATTATTGCCGGATGATCTTCATCATCATATATAAAATTATACTCCTTGTCCTCATTAATATTTACATCATCAGCAAACCATTGTGACAAGCCGCTTGCTGTACTAATATATGGATACAGCATTTTTTTTGAGGCATTTATTTCGAAGTCTCCGGTAAATTTTTTCAGTCCCATAACCTATTCATTTTAATAGTCGATAAGTTAGGATTAAATATGATATATCACAATAAATTCTTTTTCAATTTTTTTTGGATTATGAAATCATAATTCATTATGTTTGCACTCCAATTTCGGACAGACAAATAAATCAAGAGGATTTAGGTGTTAAAATAAATGAGGTCGAAGCAAGTTAGTTTGGCTGTAGAAGCGGAAGTTTCAGCTAATATGCAAAGAAACAAATCTGATTCTCTCTCGATAGAAGAACTTAAATTATTGAAATAAATTAAATGGCGAGGTAGCTCAGTTGGTTAGAGCGCAGGATTCATAACCCTGAGGTCGGCAGTTCAAATCTGCTTCTCGCTACTATTTAAAGGCAGCTTCGGCTGCCTTTTTTGTTATATGCTCGCTGTATTAGTGACTATGATTGCTTCAATAAATTATTATAAACTGTCCGAAGAACTCATTGAGCAGACTCAGTTGCTTAAGGCGCATGATTCATATCCGCCAACTAGTGGACGGCAGTTTTTGGTAGAAAGTCGATAGTAAAAACAAAAAAGGCGAAAATTAGAAATTTTCGCCTGGATACAGTACTGCTTAATTTAAAGAATCAATTACAGTATTTATTATATAATTCTTCGGCACCATCATACCCTATATTCTTAGCCAATTGGATATCATTGCATGCACCTGATTGATTCAAATGAACTTTTAAAGCTCCCCTATATAAATAAGCCTCTGCATTATCTTTATCGTTATTTATGGCAATATTATAATATTCCATTGCGTCCTCTACTTTCCCAGCTTTATGGTAGGCTCTAGCTAATAAGGTAGCCGATCTCGTAGAATTTGTATTTAGTTTATAAGCCTTTTCAAATTGAAAGGCTGCATTTTCATAGTCTTTCTCCCTGTAGAAATGCTTACCATAACTTAAAAAAGCACCCGTATTTCTTGGGTCTATATCTATGACTTCTAAGAAATCCTGAACTGCTTTATCGTATTGTCCTAATTCCTCATATGCACGGCCACGATTATAGATAGCTATTTCATCGGCAGGCTTCATCTCCAGATGCTTATTGTAAAATTGAATTGCAGCTTCGTAATTCTCTTCATTGTAAAGTTGATTAGCTTTGTCAAGCTCATTTTTTTCTTCGCATGAAAAGAAAAATACTGGGAAAATAAGTAATAATACTAAGTTCTTCATTCTTGATTTTTAAAATTAAAATGCAAAAGTAACTCAATTGAGTTAGAAATGCCAAATAAAGAGCACACCGATACCTTGGTGTTAATTACTCATATCAAAGTTGATGGGATATTTAATATTTCTAAAGGACGTTATTTCCAATCCACCTGAACCAACATAGAGCTTTGCATTTATTTTTAGCGGGATTTTATTTTTATCAGCGGAGAACCAACCTAATATTGAATTTTCACCATCAAATATTTTAGTTTCGGGCATTACAGGTGTAACTTTATGCGCTCGCACTTTTCCTATCTCCAACTCCAGGGTTTCATCTCCCAAATAAACAATTTCCAGATTATAAAATGTATCTTCAAAAAATGCAGGAATCTTAATAGTATCCTGTGGCATTAAAGTATCAAAATCTACTGCCCTGAAATAAGCAAAGCCACTGATCAAATCTCTAATCTGTGGTGGGAATTCATAGTACATGGGTTCTCCAAAGTCGTCATCTTTTCTCCCCATACTTTTAATTTCCAACATTTGGGAGTTATGATCATATTTAACTATCTCATTTTTTCTGTAATTCCCTTCTTTAATAAATCTATAAGATTGATGAGGCACCAATGAAGCAGTGTCAATGTAGCCACCCCAATGGTCATCGATTTTGGCTACCCAGTCAACCATGCCAGTGGTTTTTGCTTTTACATCCACTTTGTAAGCCGCTCTGTTATTGATTTTATAGGGGTTTTTATGAACTTTCAGTTGTCCTTTCCCCACGGTAATAAAACTATAATAGATTTTATACTCAATTTCCTCACCAGCTTCAAAGGGGACATTCTCTATGACGGGAAAATCTTCTTGAGGTATTTCCGAGTATAAATCTTCATATCTCTGCCCAACAGCACTACATATAAATAATCCAGAGAGGCAAATTAGTAACAACTTCTTCATAAATAGACTGTTCTTCAAATTAGATGCCAAACAATTTGTAAACGACTAAACGGCAACATTATTCTCTCGAAGTGCCGCATTTAATGAAGTCTTCTTATCCGTACTTTCCTTTCTTTTACCAATAATCAACGCGCAAGGAACTTGATATTCACCTGCTGGAAATTTTTTAGTAAAAGACCCTGGAATTACAACCGATCTTTCTGGAACATATCCAAGATGTTCTACCGGTTCTTTTCCAGTAACATCAATGATTTTAGAACTTGCAGTTAAAGTAACATTAGCACCTAAAACCGCTTCTTTTCCAATCCGAACTCCTTCAACAATTATACAGCGCGAACCAATAAATGCATTGTCCTCTACAATAACTGGAGCAGCTTGAACCGGTTCCAAAACTCCGCCAATTCCTACACCTCCACTAAGGTGCACATTCTTTCCGATTTGCGCACAACTACCTACTGTTGCCCAGGTATCAACCATTGTACCGCTATCTACATAAGCTCCAATGTTAACATAAGATGGCATCATAACGACACCTTCATTCACGAAGGATCCATATCTAGCAATCGCATGAGGGACCACACGAACGCCCAATTTTTCATAGCCGGTTTTTAGCTTTATTTTATCATGAAATTCAAAAGGGCCAACATTTATAGATTGCATTTTTTGAAGAGGGAAGTATAAGATCACCGCTTTTTTTATCCATTCATTTACCTTCCAATTTCCGTTGCCATCAGGTTCGGCAACTCTAATTTTTCCATGGTCTAACTCCTCCACTACAGTCTTCACCGCTATCTGTGTATCTTTATCTTTTAATAATTCTCTATTGTCCCAAGCCTTTTCAATAAATTCTTTAAATTCCATTTTCTGTTTATATCTTTAATCTGTGGATGATAAAATAAAAGTATTAATCACTTCGGTTCTCAAACCTGTTGATGATGTTCGTTCTTGCTACAAGATTGGACAATCATTAGCGCAAACAAATAAATATGAGGTAAATATCATAGGGTTTGATTCAAAAAAGAAATATCAACATGAAAATATTTTTCTCCATCCTGTATTTAAATTCAGAAGAAATTCAGTAAAAAGGCTATTTGCTCCATTTTCTGTACTCAAAAAATTTCTTAAACTAAAACCTAAACTCATAATAGTCAACACACCTGAATTACTGTGGGTTATGTATTTAATCAAAATATTATTTGGTACTAGAATAATATACGACATACAGGAGAACTATAGATTAAATGTAAAATATAGTGCTGTAGATAACAGCATTACTAAAATCATCTCACTCCTATTCTTATATTTCACAGAAGGGGCTTCTAAATACTTCGTGAGCGGCTACTTCCTAGCTGAAGATTGTTATATAAACCAACTTAATTTCTTCCATAAGAAGCCTTATATCAAGCTATTGAATAAATCTGTACAACCAATACAGGAGATTGATAAACCTATTATCATAGCAGAGGGTATGCCTATAAAATTTATATATAGTGGGACCATTGGTGAGTCATATGGAACAATTGAAGCCGTAGATTTCTGTAAACAACTGTATAAACTTAATCCCAAAATTACTTTAATAATTGTAGGTTATTCATCTGATTATAAATACTTTAAATTACTACAAAAGGAATGCGAAAACCAAAGTTTTATTAAGCTAATAGCAAATGACAGCCCGATCCCGCAAACAGAAGTAATTGATCAAATCAAGAACTCTGATGTAGCCCTACTCCCTTATCATTTAAATTACAATATTAAAGGTCGCTTTCCAACTAAGATATATGACTACTTGGCACTAGGAATACCTATGATTATCCCTCCTCACACAAGATGGAAAGCTTTTTTAGAAAAATATAATGCTGGCATATGTGTTAATTACCAACATCCAAATAATACGGCTACCATTTTAAAACAACTCTATGCAACTGAATATTACAGATTTCGGCCCAAATCTGAAATTCAATGGAAAAGCCAGGAGGCAACGCTCGAAAAATTCATTGACAATGTTTTGTCTAATTAATTTTTTAGCCTTAGCTAAACATTGATAATAATACTACTTATCAGCATTTAAAGCGAGTTTTAAATATTTATTGAAAATATTTTTAGATTAACCTAATTTTATTTTACTTTGCAGTAAATATGATTTGGAATGAAGAAATTAAGTTTCGCTGAAGAAAATTATCTGAAAGCTGTTTACCATCTTTCAAATGCTGGAGAGTTGGATGTTACTACCAATTCCATTGCGGAAGAAATGGACACCAAAGCTGCTTCCGTATCCGATATGTTGCGGAGACTTTCTGAAAAAGAAATGGTCGTTTACCGGAAATATCAGGGCGTAAAAATTTCTGAGAAAGGCAAAATCGCTGCCTTGCAAGTCATCCGTAAGCACCGCCTTTGGGAAGTGTTCTTGGTGGAAAAATTGAAATTCAATTGGGATCAAGTGCATGAAATTGCTGAGCAATTAGAACACATTAAGTCTCCCCTATTGATCCAAAGATTAGATGAATTTTTAGGGCATCCAAAGTTCGATCCACATGGTGATCCTATTCCTGACGAAAATGGATTATTCAAAGAAAAGCCCCAAGTACCACTGGCCGAAGTTGAGATCTCAGGGGATGGAATTGTGGTGGCAGTCAAAGATACAAACTCCATATTTTTGCAACATTTAGATCGTATAGGAATTTATCTTGGAGCCAAAACTAAGGTTACCGAAAAAGTAGAGTTTGACGGTTCCATGGAAATACTCGTTGACGGGAAAAATAAATTATTCATCAGTAAAGAAGTAGCAGAAAATGTATTGGTCACTCACTAAAATAGTACTCTTTTTTTTCATTCTTAGTTTATCATTTTCTTGTACTAATACAGAAAAAAAAGGCCAGCAAACGTATATAGTTTGTACCACCGGAATGATTAAGGACGCAGTAGGAAATATAGTTGGAAATAAAGCAAAAGTTGATGCTTTGATGGGACCTGGTGTGGATCCTCATTTGTACAAAGCTACCCAAGGTGATTTGCAAAAATTACAACAAGCAGATATCATTGTTTATAACGGCCTATTTTTGGAAGGAAAGATGGGGGAAATCCTTCAGAAGCTCAAGAGAAAAAAGACAGTTATTGCGATGGCTGAACTACTTCCAAATGAAACTCATCTGAATAATACAGAGTTTCAAGGTGCCGTTGATCCGCATATTTGGTTTGATGTAAGTTTATGGAAACAAGCCATTGAATTACTAAGTTTTGAATTGATAAAGACCGACAGCATTAATCAAGATCTCTATCGTTCTAATACCGAAAAATTTACGTACAAATTGGATAGTCTACATCAAGCTGTTGAATACCAAACTAATAGAATTCCAGATAACAAAAGAGTTTTAGTCACTGCTCATGATGCCTTTGGTTATTTTGGAAGGGCTTACAATATAGAAGTACGAGGTTTACAAGGCATCTCAACCCTTTCAGAGTTTGGCTTGCGGGATATTAGTAATTTGGTGGATTACATAGCAACAAAAGATATCCCAGCTATTTATACTGAAACATCCGTTTCTAAAAAAGCAATTCAAGCCGTTTTAGAAGGCTGTAGAAGTCAGGGTCATAAGGTTGTTATTGGTGGAAGTTTATATTCTGATGCTATGGGAGAAGTGGGGACCTATGAAGGGACCTATATTGGAATGGTTGATTCAAATGTAGAAAAGATTGTCTCTGGATTATTGATAGAATCAAAAAATATAGAAAATGATTAGACAAGTTGAAAATCCTATTATCGAAATACACGATCTTTCTGTTGCTTATGAACGGAAACCCGTTCTGTGGGACGTTGACTTAAGTCTACCTGAGGGACAACTAATTGGAATTATTGGGCCGAATGGTGCCGGAAAATCGACTTTATTGAAAGCGATAATGGGTTTACTTCCCCTCAATAGTGGGTATATTCAGATTAATGGTAAGCCCCTAGAAGAAATGCGCCACAAAATCAGTTATGTTCCACAAAGGGAAAGTGTAGATTGGGACTTCCCCACCTCCGTTTATGAAGTGGTGATGATGGGCAGATACGGGCAACTGGGCATTTTCAATAGACCAAAAAAGGCAGACAAAGAAATTGTAATGGATAGCCTAAGAAAAGTGGGTATGGAACAGTTTAAAGATCGCCAAATATCTCAGCTTTCGGGTGGACAGCAACAAAGGGTTTTCTTAGCTCGCGCACTGGCCCAACAAGCAGACATCTATTTTATGGATGAGCCTTTTGCGGGTGTGGACGCCTCCACAGAAAAAGCTATAATTGAGTTGTTGGGTGAAATGTCGGCCCAAAACAAAACAGTGATTGTAGTTCATCATGATTTGCAATCAGTTGCAAAATATTTTGATTGGATTATCCTCTTAAATATGCGATTGGTTGCCTCAGGACCTATAAACGAGGCTTTTACACCTGAACTCTTGCAAGAAACTTATGGTGGTAAACTAACCTTATTGACTGAAATAAGTGATTTGATTCAAAAAAATAGATTTCCAAACAGAGAATAGTATGTGGGAAAACGCACTCAGCTTTTTTGATTTTAACGATGCCAATGTAATTTATGTATCTTTAGGTACCATAATTTTGGGAGCTGGCGCTGCTGTTGTTGGAGCATTTACTTTCTTTAAGAAAAAAGCTTTAATTGGTGATGCAATTGCGCATGCTATTCTTCCTGGTGTCTGTTTAGCTTTTATTTTAAGTGGCACTAAGAACTATTTCTTATTAATATCGGGGGCTTTTTTCACAGGATGGTTATCGATTATTGCCGTTGATTACATCGTAAAGAAGTCAAAAATTAAGGAAGATACCGCAATTGGACTTATCTTGTCTGTATTTTTTGGCGTGGGAATTATGCTTCTCACCTATATACAGCAATCAGGCAATGCAGCTCAAACTGGACTAGATTCATTTCTTTTTGGCAAAGCAGCTAGCATGTTAGCTCAGGATGTGGTTGTTTTTTCGGCAATCAGTATCATTCTTATCTTTATGATTTTGCTCTTTTATAAGGAATTAAAACTAATCACTTACGATAAAGATTTTGCGCAGTCTGTAGGTCTACCTGTAAAATGGATTGAATTTCTTCTAAGTTCTTTGACCGTATTAGCAGTAGTTACAGGTATTCAAGCGGTAGGTGTAGTTTTAATGGCTGCACTTTTGATTACTCCAACTGCAGCTGCTAAGTATTGGTCTGGCAGCCTATCCATAATCTTAATACTAGCTGCTTTTATAGGTGGCTTTTCTGGTGTTTCAGGAGCATTTATAAGTTATATCGCTCCAAATATGCCCACAGGTCCCTGGGTGGTGATGGTGTTATCGATGTTCGCTATCTTTTCAATATTATTTGCACCAAAAAAAGGATATTTCTCAAGATTATGGCAGCAACTGAAAAATAGGAAGCAGATTCAAGATGAAAATATTTTGAAAGCATTTCATCAAATAGCGGAATTTGAAAATTCATTTGGCGAACCTAAATCATTAGAAAAACTAAGAGAAAAAAGATATTATAGCCTTCGACTAATGAAGAGGATTCTTGTTAGGCTAAAAAGACAAGGATATTTGAAGCGGAATCAAGCAGGATTTTTCCTTTCAGATTATGGACAAAGAAAGGCAGCTAGATTAGTGAAATTACATAGACTTTGGGAACTCTATTTAACAGAATATTTACGGATTGCTCCTGATCATGTACATGAGGATGCTGACACAATAGAGCACATAATAACGCCTGAACTGGAGAGAAAACTTGAAGAAAAATTAGGATATCCTGAAGTAGATCCACATAATTCGAAAATACCATATAATTAATACGAAAAAGCAAAACATATCCACTATTCAGACGATTGAATACATAGAAACAATTAAAAAAATAATATTATGAGATTATTAAAATTAACATTCGGCATAATAAGTATAAGCTTATTCATTGCATGTGGTGGAAATGGTTCTCAAGAAGAATCTACTACCAAGGAAAAAACGATGACCTCGAAAGAGATCATGCAGCAAAAGGCTAAAGAACGCGCAGAATCTCCAGAGGCATCAAAGTCAGAAGAAGATGCTGCAAATAAAAATGAACAAGATGTGGTAGAAATTACGATCGAAGGAAATGATCAAATGAGGTTTAATCTTGATGAGATGAAAGTAAAAGCAGGTTCTACCGTTAAGCTGACATTGAAACACGTGGGCAAAATGACTAAACAGCAAATGGGCCACAATTGGGTGCTTTTGACTAAAGGAACAGACATAATGGAATTTGGTCAAAAAGCAGCAGGAGCGGCTGATAACGATTATATACCTGAAGCCGAAGCAAGTAAAGTTATTGCTAACACCAAAACTTTAGGCGGTGGAGAAGAAACTACGATTACCTTTGAGGCACCAGAGAAAGGAACATACGACTTTATCTGTTCATTTCCAGGCCATGTTGCTTTAATGAAAGGTAAATTTATAGTTCAATAAAAGATTTAAAGGTGTCATTACATGTTAAATGACACCTTTTTTTTTAAATTCCAAATATGTCCGGATTTTACATCATCTTAACAGGTACTTTGGTAGCCACTGCTTGTGGAATTCTAGGCTGTTTTTTGGTTCTACGAAAAATGGCTATGGTAGGAGATGCCATTTCCCATGCAATTCTGCCGGGCATTGTAATGGCTTTCCTTTTTTCAGGAAGTCGTGATTCTGTGACCATGCTTCTAGGTGCAGGAACTTTAGGAGTACTCACTACCATCATTATTGAATTCCTTCATAAGCAAGGCAAACTACAAACCGATGCATCCATAGGTGTAACCTTCACATGGTTATTTGCAATAGGAGTAATACTAATTTCAGCTTATACAGGACAGGTTGATCTAGATCAAGAGTGTGTACTGTATGGAGAAATTGCCTATGTTCCTCTGGATACAATCATTCTATCATCTGGAATGGATATTGGTCCACAGGCCATCTATTTGATTGGATCGGTATTAATATTAGTGATTCTTTTTGTTGTTTTTGGGTTTAAACAACTCAAAATCACCTCATTTGATCCGGAATACGCAGTAGCACTTGGAATATCAGCCACTTTGTGGAATTATTTATTAATGGCATTAGTCTCTTTCACTACAGTGGCATCTTTTGAATCGGTAGGAGCTATATTAGTTGTTGCTTTTTTAATTGCACCAGCAGCATCAGCATACTTAATTACAAATAATTTAAAAAGCATGATTTGGCTTACTTGCTTGATTGGTTTTTTATGCGCTTTTTTCGGCTATTATCTGGCTGTAGCATTAAACGCCTCGATAGCTGGTGCGATGGCTACCGTTTGTGGATTAATTTTTGCTGTTGTTTTTGCATACGTAAGGATCAAAAGCAAAAAGGTCACCAAGGTTACAAACTTTGAATCAATAAAAGCGTAATTTTATTACTGACGTAATATGTGTTAACATGAAGAATTATTTTTTAAGCATACTGTTTATTGGGGCACTAGTGCTTGTTGGTTTTACAATTAAGCCTAAAACCGAAAAAGAAATTAACTGGCTAACAATCACTGAAGCTTATAAGCTCAATCAGAAAGAGCCTAGAAAAATATTTGTGGATGTGTATACCAACTGGTGTGGGTGGTGCAAAAAAATGGATAAAGAAACATTTTCAGATCCAGAAGTTGTCGAAATGGTGAATGAAAGTTTCTATGCCGTAAAACTAAATGCGGAAAATACTGAACCTATAACAATGGCTGGAGATACTACAACGGCTCAAATGATTGCCCGATCCATGGGTGTTACGGGTTACCCCACTATAGTCTATATAAAAGAAGATTTTAAAACCATTCAGCCTGTGCCTGGCTACCAGAATGCTAAGAAATTCAAGGATACTTTAGAAAAAATTCTTCAATGGGAATAGCAAAATTAATCGAAGAAATTTCATGCAGATGGTTTTTTCTACACTGATTCACCTGCAAATTGAGGTATCTAACGCTAGGTTACATCTTTGTTAGTGCATATATGATAAAATCCAAAAAGGGAATAGTGTTCAGAACATCAGTAGGCATAAGTGCATGCATTATCATGACTATAATGAGTGGATGCAGATTCTTTGCAAAACCATTGGAACTCTCCAGTGAGCACTTCTTGTTCACTGCAACCACACAAACAAGCTCGATAGAAGAAATGCAGGAAGGTATCAAACGAGCAGAAAAGTTATACACCGCCTTAACTAAGATTATTCCCACGGATTTTCAACTCGACTCGGCCATTGCCGTAAAGCTAAACGGCAATTATGAAACTCAAGGACCATATGTAGATAGCAACGGAACTATACAGCTGTGGCGCTACTCAGCTTCTGAAGGAGGGTACTGGTCACTCTTCACTCATGAACTGGTGCATGCCATTGCATTTAGTACCTCTGTTAAGCTCGGTGCACTAGAGTGGTCGTCTCTCGGTTTCTACAATGAGGCTTGGGCGGAGTACGTAGCACAGCTCATCGACCCAGAAAAGACTGGGTTTCCATTTTACGGTTTCAACGAAAACGTAGTTGCTGGTCACTGGGTATCACAGGGGGGCTAACACTTGCATTACTTCGAACTTCACATGAAGAACTCAATCTGTCTTGTGCACATCAGTCCTACACGATGCGTGCTTCATGGTTCCGATTTGTGGATGAAACCTATGGCCGTCATGCCACATTGGAAATTATGTATGGGGGACGGGAAATGACACCTGAGGTAGTTGAAGAAATTCTAGGAGACTCATTGGTAAATGTTGATGATACATGGCAAACATGGATTATTGAACGTTATGAATCACATCCGGGAGCTGACACCGAAGCTGCCGCTTATCGTGCTAATATCTCATATTATCAGCCTTGTCAATAACTTTATACAGAGCATCCTACTAACTTAATCATAACAGGTTAAAATTGGGTAATTTCATGCCTTACTCATATCCCGATTTATATTTTTAAAGCGAGTTCCGTTGCTTGCTTAATCGCTTTTTTGGCATCCAATTCAGCAGCTTCAAAGGCTCCTCCTATTAAATGCGATTTTATTCCTTGTTCGGCAAGGGAGTTGAATAAACTTTTTTCTGGCAATTGTCCAGCACATAAAATAATATGATCCACCTCTACTAACTCTTGCTTTCCATCTTTAGTAATATACAAGCCTTTATCATCAATTTTATCATATTGAACATTGGTCACCATTTTCACTTGGCGATTGCGTAATGAATTTCTGTGTACCCAGCCTGTGGTCTTACCTAGCCTCGCTCCCATTTTACCCTCCGAACGCTGAAACATTACAATTTCTCTTGGCGCTTCTATTTTGATAGGTTTTCCTTCCACTCCTCCCCTTTTTTCGAAATCCATATCTACTCCCCACTCTTTGAAAAAGGCTTGCAAGTCATCATGATTTTCTTCCTCAGGATGAGTGAGATATTCGGCAACATCGAACCCAATACCTCCTGCCCCAATTATAGCTACTTTTTTACCCACTGGCTTATGTGATTTCAGCACATCAATGTATGAAAGCACTTTTTCATTTTCCTGACCCGGTATTTTTGGATCACGAGGATTAACTCCTGTGGCTACAACTACCTCGTCAAATTCTTTTAATTCTTCAGCAGATACTTTTTTACTTAACTGTAATTTAACTCCCGTTAACTCTAACTGCTTTTTATAATAACGCAAGGTCTCATAAAACTCCTCTTTGCCTGGGATCTGTTTCGCCATATTGAACTGGCCGCCAATCTCTTCTGCTGCATCAAATAAAGTTACTTCGTGTCCACGTTTTGCTGCTTCAGTGCTAAAAGCCAATCCAGCTGGCCCTGCTCCTACGACAGCAAGATTTTTAGTTTGCTTCAGCGGTTGAGAAACGAGTTCTGTTTCATGACAAGCTCTTGGGTTCACTAAGCAACTACTTGTAATATTTTTGAATACATGATCTAAGCACGCTTGATTACAGGCAATGCAGGTATTGATTTCATCCTCTCTTCCTTGCTCCGATTTATTGATGATTTCCGGATCGGCCAAAAATGGTCGAGCCATGGATACCATGTCTGCCTGACCTGAAGATAAAATCTCTTCAGCTGTCTGCGGCATGTTAATACGGTTTGTGGTAATTAAAGGAATACTTACCTCTTCCTTCATTCTTTCGGTCACCCAAGTAAAAGCTGCTCTTGGTACGCTAGTTACAATTGTTGGGACTCTCGCCTCATGCCAACCAATACCAGTATTAATGATACTAACTCCGGCCTTTTCCAATTCCTTGGCTAATTGTACCACTTCTTGCCAAGTACTGCCATCCGGAATTAGATCCAACATGGATAAACGGAAAATAATAATGAAATCTTTTCCAACTGCTTCTCTCACGGCTTTGGCAATTTCAATTGGGAATTTAATTCTGTTTTCATAGCTCCCACCCCACTCATCTGTCCTCTTGTTTGTGTGCTTAACAATAAATTGATTAATTAAGTAACCTTCAGATCCCATTATTTCCACCCCATCATAACCTGCTGACTTCGCTAACTGCGCTGATTTTGCATAATCCTTAATGGTAGATTTTATCCTTCTACTGGACATCTTCCAGGGTTTAAAAGGATTGATGGGTGCTTTGATAGCAGATGGTGCTAAACTAAATGGGTGATAGCCATATCGACCAGCATGTAATATCTGCATACATATTTTGCCGCCCGCTTCATGTACTGCATCTGTGATGATCCTATGCTTTTTTGCATGGCTTTTTTTAGTCATTTGAATGGAAAAAGGTTTCAGCCAACCTTGCCAGTTAGGAGAAACTCCACCAGTTACAATTAATCCTGCACCGCCTTTTGCCCTTTCTGCATAAAAAGCAGCCATTTTCTCGAAGCCATCTTTAGCTTCTTCTAGTCCAGTATGCATAGACCCCATTAAAACTCTGTTTTTCAATTGTGTAAAACCTAAGTCTAAAGGTTCAAATAAGTGCGGATAAGTTGAATGTGCCATAATTAAATTTAGTATGCATGCCGAACAATTAGCAATTTATATAATCTTTTCTAAAAGGATTAAAATATCGTGAATTTATTGGTATTTTCGTCACAAAATTGAGAGAATATGCAAGTTATTACCAACCATGAGGTTATCAGAAATAATTTTGAAAAGGCCGTGGAAAAAGTAAATGAAGCTGATTTAGTCATGATTCCTGAAGGATTCAATAATCATATTTTATGGAATATTGGCCATGCGGTAGTTACCCAAAATGTTTTACTTTATGGTATGTCAGGTTTAGATTTTACACTCCCTACTGATTTTATTAAACGATATAAAAAAGGAAGTTTTCCCTCTGAGATTGAAAATCCAAAAACTGAATTGGCGAATATTTTTGAATTGGGAAAAATTGCCGATGAGCAACTAAGCTATGATATTCGGGAAATGAGATTTGATGACTATCAGCCTTACGAAACCAGCTTTGGAATAACCTTAAATAGTTTTAATGATGCTTTGCAGTTTAACAATATACATGAAGCAGTGCATTTAGGCTATGTTTTGGCATTAAAAAGAGCTTTGGGTTATTAACATTTTGGTCTTAGCGAGACGCTAAGACCAGAGGGGAAATATTCTATGATTAAATGGAAGACAAGCGTTAATTTCAGCAACTCACTTTTCTTCATTGGTTACCTTTTCAAATTTTTCAATACAACCTTCATCACATGTATTAAAATCTTCATGAGGCTATAACTTTAAAAACCCATCGGTCATTTCATAACGATATAAAAAGTGGGGGACAAAATCATCATACCCCTCAATTACACAATCTAATTCTATGTATAACATGTCGCTTATACTATTCGAAGACAATTCAAAAAAACCTTCTTTTCTGCCATCAGGACATCCTACCCCTCGTTGTGTTGTTAAAAAAGATGAATCAGAGTTCAAAGTTATAAAATAACCATCTTCTACATCATAATATCCGCTAATCGCATCCCATTCTTCCACTAATTGCCATTTTCCATATAAAGAATCTTTATCGATTGGCTCCAACTCCTCCTCTACTGTTTCTTCTTTGCAGGAAAAAAACATTAGAAATGGAATTATTATAAATAGTAAGTTTCTCATAAACGGTTATAGTCAATCTAAAGAAAACTTCTGTTTAAAATTCAAACTCACTTTTCCTCATTAGCTACTTTTTCGAAACTTCTGTAGCAACCCTCATCACAAGTATTTACACTTTCATGGGGAGTCAATTTTAAAAAGCCATTATCCATTTTATACCTAAATAAAGAATTAGGTATAATCCCATCTTGTCTATCTTCACATTCAATCCTCATTTTCATGATTTTTCCCTCATCATCTTCATATAAACCATAAGTACCAACTAAAAGCTCCTCACCAGTTTTACAAAAAACAAGATAATTAGTTGAACAGGTAGAGTCTGAATTAAAAGTATAAAAATAACCGTCCTCTAGATATGTGGAACCTGAAGTAGCCCCGCCCCATATCTCTACTAACTGCCATTTTCCATATATAGAATCCTTATCGATTGGCTCCAGCCCCCCCCTCTACTGTTTCTTCTTTGCAGGAACTGAACAATAATAATGGAATCATTAAAAATAATAAATTCCTCACAATAAGTACTTTATGATATAAAGAGAGACAAGCTTTAAAAGAATTCATTTCTCCTCGTTGGCTACCTTTTTAAAACGTTCCCAACAACCTTCATCACATGTATGGTAATCTTCATGAGGAGTCAACTTTAAAAAACCATCTTCCAATTCATAACGATAAAAACCACTAACTATTTCGGTCTCACCATTGTCTTGACAAGTAAACGCTACTTCCATTATATCACTAGTACTATCACTTGATAATTTGAATGCACATTTTACATTATCACAATCCTTAAAAGACCAACTCACAGAACAAGTAGAATCTGAATTAAAAGTACGGTAATAACCATCCTCTACTTCATAAGGATCGGACATAACCCCATCCCATTCTTCCACCAACTGCCATTTCCCATATAATGAATCTTTATCGATTGGCTCCAGCTCCTCCTCCACTGCTTCCTCTTGGCATGAAATAAACAATAGAGCGGGAAATATTAAAAAAATTAAGTCTCTCATAATTAGTCAAATTTAGTTGATAATTAATTGCTTGGTTTCGGTTAATCCTTGGTGTTGTACTTTTACCGTATAGGCTCCTTTTTTAATTTCGCTTAGATTAATGGTTGTAGATTGCATTAATTGTCCGTGTGCCACCAACTTTTGGATCTTCGAAACATATTAAAACTACTGAAATACTTTTAAAAATCGTATGAACGTTTGATGTAAACTTAATAATTAAATACAAACCACCCAAATACATATGTATTTTTTCAGATCGAACCCCACTTACTATTTAAATTATAAAAAGTTTCCCCATTGGCAATACTAATCGGTGAAGCAATGTTATTATGATATAATTGCCCAGTTCCCAAGCCTTGAGGCATTTTTACTTTTAAATAAGAGGCTAATTGGCAGATGGCATTTAAGCCGATATTAGATTCCAGCATACTAGTCATCCACCAACCAATGTTCATGGATTCGGCTATTTTAATCCACTCCATTGTAGATTGAATGCCTCCTAATAAACTTGGTTTAAGAATGATATACTGCGGTTGTATTTCCTCTAAAAGTTCAATCTTTCTTGCTTTTCTATAAATACCGATCAATTCCTCATCCAATGCAATGGGAAGTGGTGTTTTATTACACAAAAAAGCCATATCATCAGTCTTGCCAGCTTTAATGGGTTGTTCAATGGAATGTAAATCCAATTTAGCCAACTCACTTAATTTCTCTAATGCTTCAGATGGTTTAAAAGCTCCATTGGCATCCACTCTTAAGGTGATTTCATTTTGGCTATATTTATCACGAATGGACTTTAAAAGTTTTAATTCGGTTTCAAAATCAATGGCCCCAATCTTCATTTTAATGCAATCAAAACCTGCATCTAATTTTTCCTGAATCTGTTTCTGCATAAACTCTTTACTTCCCATCCATATCAAGCCGTTGATAGGAATTCTTTCTTTGCCTCTGTAGAAGTCCGTATCAAATATCATCTTCTTACCTCCATGCATTGCATCCAATAAGGCAGTTTCAATAGCAAATCGGATAGATGGAAAACCTTCAGGAAAAGCATCTCTTGCAATTTCAAATACTTCATCCATTGAATCCGGAACCTCTAAACCAATCAGTTGCTCACAGACTTTTTGCAATTCAGTCTCCATATACTTAAGGGGTTCAACACTGAGTGCTTTTAATGGTCCAGCCTCTCCAATCCCCATTAATTTACTTTCAGAGAAAAGCTTTAAATACCATGTGTCTTTTTCTTTCAGAGTACCACGAGATGTACCTGCTTCGAATTTGAATTCAAGCGTGTGGTGTTGGATGGAAGCCGAAGTTATTCTCATAATTTAGATTGTTATTTAATCAATAAGCTGTTGAAGCAAAGTAATAATCCCGTGATAAGACCACAAAAATCATCTTATTTAAAACTTAATGGCAACTTAAGTCGTTCCTTTTGAAAATTCTAAACAATATGATAAGAAATACTGCCATCATCATTTTAAGTCTATTATTTTTTGCCTGTGCAGCAGAAAACAAAAAGTCAGAGAACACAGAATCCACTTCTATCGCAATTCAAAACACAGAAGCCATTGATACTGCCTATTTTGCTGGTGGGTGTTTCTGGTGCGTGGAAGCTTCCTTTGAACAAATAAAAGGAGTTCAAGAAGCTATTTCAGGCTATTCCGGAGGTGACGAAGAAAATCCGAGCTATAAAGAAGTGAGCTATGGAAGAACTAATCATGCCGAAGCGGTGATGGTGCTTTATGATACTTCCGTCATCAATTATGAAACACTTTTGGATATTTTCTTTGTAGCTCACGATCCTACTCAACTGAACCGTCAAGGGCCAGATGTTGGAAAACAATATCGTTCTGCTATATTCTACAGAAATTCAAAAGAAAAGAATTTAGCGCTTAAGAAAATGAATGAGCTAGCTTCAAAATTTGATGATGAAATTGTAACAGAGCTAACAGCGTTCACTAAATTTTGGGATGCAGAGGACTATCATCAAGATTACGAAAAGAAAAACCCTAATGATCGCTATATAGTAAATGTTTCTAAGCCTAAAATTGATAAGGTTGCTAGAACTTTTAAAGATATTTTGAAGGACTAAATTACACTCCCTTTAATAAGGAGAAAGCACTATTCATAATTAACTTTGCAGAAAAAAGGCATCCATATTTTAATGGATGCCTTTCTTATTATATACTTAGTTGAAAAGCTTATTTCAAATCGAACCTATCCAAATTCATTACTTTATCCCACGCCTTAATGAAATCCTTAACGAATTTCTCTTTAGCATCAGCCTGAGCATAAACCTCCGAAATAGCTCTCAATTGAGAATTAGAGCCGAAAACTAGATCTACCCTAGTCCCAGTCCATTTCTTTTCACCAGTTTTTCTGTCTTTTCCTTCAAAGATATCATCTTCTTTTGCTGGAGCCCATACTGTATCGATATCAGTAATGTTGACAAAGAAATCATTAGTCAAGTTACCTGGAGACTTTGTTAATACCCCATGCTTTGAATTGTTATGATTTGCATTTAACGCACGCATACCTCCAATAAGCACCGTCATTTCTGGTGCACTCAAAGTTAGTAATTGCGCCTTGTCAATTAACATTTCCTCGTCAGGAACTGTAAATGCTGCCCTTCTATAATTTCTAAAACCATCAGCTTCTGGTTTTAACCATTCAAAAGTATCCGCATCGGTCAATTGCTGAGTCGTATCAGCACGGCCAGGCGTAAAAGGTACTTCCACATGATGTCCGGCATCTTTAGCTGCTTTTTCTATTGCAGCACAACCACCCAAAACAATTAAGTCTGCTACAGAAACTTTTTTATTTCCAGAATGCGATTCATTGAACTTTTTCTGAATGTCAGTCAAAGCATTTAACACTTTTGATAATTGAGCCGGTTGATTTACTTCCCAATCTTTTTGAGGAGTTAAGGCAATTCTAGCACCATTTGCACCACCTTTTAAATCTGATCCTCTAAAAGTAGAAGCAGATGACCAAGCCGTATAAACCAATTCAGAAACTGATAATCCTGTTTCTAAAATCTGCGATTTAAGCTCTTTTATATCCTTATCATTAATGATTTCATAATTGACTGCCGGAATTGGGTCTTGCCAATCCAAATCTTCTTCTGGTACTTCAGGGCCTAAATACCTAACCTTTGGCCCCATATCCCTGTGCGTTAATTTAAACCAAGCTCTAGCGAAAGCATCTGCAAACTCTTCAGGGTTTTTATGAAAATGTTCTGATATTTTTCTGTAGTCAGGATCCACTTTCATGGCCATATCAGCTGTAGTCATCATAATGCCTACTTTCATAGAAGCATCTTCCGCATCAGGTGCTTTATCTTTATCTTCTATGTTTTTAGGTACCCATTGATGCGCACCTGCAGGACTTTTAGATAGTTCCCAGTCGTAACCAAATAGAACATCAAAGTAACTCATGTCCCATTGCGTTGGCGTTGGTGTCCAGGCACCTTCCAATCCACTTGTGATGGCGTCTCTGCCTTTTCCACTTTTATGACTACTGATCCAACCCAAGCCCATTTGTTCCATTGGAGCCGCTTCTGGTTCTGGACCCACTAATGCGGCATCTCCGGCACCGTGCGTTTTTCCGAACGTATGACCCCCTGCTGTTAAAGCTACTGTCTCATAATCATTCATGGCCATACGTGCGAAAGTCTCTCTAATATCATGAGCAGACTTTTGTGGATCAGGGTTTCCATCAGGACCTTCAGGATTTACGTAAATCAATCCCATTTGCACTGCTGCCAAAGGGTTTTCCAAATCTCGTTCACCAGTGTAGCGATTATTCCCTAACCAAGTATCTTCGGCACCCCAGTATATATCCTCTTCTGGTTGGAAAATATCTTCACGGCCTCCACCGAAACCAAAAGTTTTGAATCCCATAGATTCTAAAGCAACATTTCCTGTTAAAATAAATAAATCGGCCCAAGAAATGCTGTTACCATATTTTTGCTTGATAGGCCACAATAATCTCCTAGCCTTATCCAAATTTCCATTATCTGGCCAGCTATTAACCGGTGCAAATCTTTGGTTACCGGTTCCGGCTCCACCTCGCCCATCACCAGTTCTATAGGTACCTGCACTATGCCAAGCCATTCTGATCATAAAAGGACCATAATGCCCATAATCTGCTGGCCACCAGTCTTGAGAAGTTGTTAATACCTCCTCTATATCTTTTTTTACCTTAGCCAAATCTAATTTCTTGAACGCGGCTGCATAGTCAAAATCCTCACCTAAAGGATTTGAGTTTTTTGAATGCTGATGCAAAATCCCAACATTTAATTGATTTGGCCACCAATCTTTATTCATGGAGCCGTTACCTCCTACTTTGGTATTACCTCCATGCATGACAGGGCATTTCCCTACATCTCCCAGATTATTCATATGTTCCATAGTTGAAAAATTTTAAGTTTCTTTTACTTGTAATTTAGGAATTAAAATTCAATACTTTTTATCTATATTATTTATAACATTATAGATATTTACTATATTTTTCAATAACGTTTTATCTAGTTATAATTTAGTAAATTCCAAGTCAATTAAAAAACAGTAGCTTCTAATTAAGCTAATCTACATTTTAACCTACAGAGTAATAAACACCGGGATCATAAAGGATAAGTCATAAAAAAAGGCGATTGAAATCCACATCAATCACCTTTTCACTATAAAATCAATACTGCTTAAAGAATCTCTAAAACCTTTTCAGGCGGCCGACCGACTACGGCTTTATCACCATTAATAAATATTGGTCTTTCAATTAACTTAGGTTCAGCAATCATAGCTTCAATCCATTTAGAATCTGACAGATCTTTACCCTTATACATTTCTTTAAAAATCTTTTCATTTTTTCGTAAAAGATCTTCTGCTTTCATATCTAATTTCTGAAGTACATCCTCTAATTCAGCATGCGTAGGAATTTGTTTTAAATATTCCACAATCTCTGGTTTAACACCTTTATCCGTAAGAATTTTTAAGGCTTCTCTGCTTTTTCCACATCTGGGATTATGATATAGTCTCATGATCAATCGTTTTTATTAATAAAAAGTAAAGAAAGAAATCACAAATAGCAAAAAACTACCCGATGGTTTCTACTACCAAATTATGGTTTGTATAAATACAAATATCAGCCGCAATGTGTAAACTTTCCCTAACAATATCCTCTGCTGATAGATTATCTCCGGCATGCTTTTTCAATGCAGTGGCTGCAGATTGGGCATACATACTCCCCGAACCTATGGTTGCAATTTGATTGTCAGGCTCTAAAACATCACCGGTTCCAGAAATAATCAATACTTCATCTTTATCCGCAACAATCATCATGGCCTCTAATTTCCTTAAATATCGATCTGTTCGCCACTCTTTTGCCAATTCAATTGCTGAACGCTTCATATTGCCGCCAAAAGCATTTAGCTTTTCATCAAACTTCTCTAGTAAATTAAAAGCATCAGCCGTAGATCCGGCAAAACCGGTCACAATTTTACCATCCTGTAATTTTCTGATTTTTTTGACATTGCTTTTTGCAACAGTGTTACCCATTGTTGCTTGACCATCAGCTCCAATAGCTACTTGACCTTTATGCACAACCGCACAAACAGTTGTTGATCTTATTTTTGACATCTTAATTCTTCTGTTAAATATTAGTAATAAAAAAGTCTCGTTATCAAACAACGAGACTTTGTACTACAGGTTAGTATATTTCTTAAATCAGTATTCTCACTGGATCTTCTAACAATCCTTTTAATGTTTGCAAGAATGCAGAACCCACTGCTCCATCAACTACTCTATGATCGCATGAAAGGGTTACTTTCATTATGTTTCCTGGCACTAATTGACCGTCTTTTACTACAGCAGTTTGTTTGATTCCACCAACTGCTAAAATACAAGCATCTGGCGGATTGATGATGGCTGTAAATTCTTCTACTCCAAACATTCCTAAATTAGAAACTGTGAAAGTATTGCCTTCCCAGTCTTTTGGTTCCAATTCTTTATTTTTAGCCTTTTGGGCAAAATCTTTAGCTTCTGCTGCAATATGAGATAGTGACTTATTATCAGCAAATCGAATTACAGGAACCAACAATCCTTCCTCAACTGCTACCGCCATACCCACGTGGATATGTTGGTTTCTTCTTATCTTATCTCCCATCCACGAGCTATTGACTTTTGGGTGCTGGCGTAAAGCTGATGCTACCGCTTTAATCACAATATCGTTAAAGGAAATTTTCACCGGAGACAACTCATTGATGCTTTTTCTTGCATCCATTGCTTTATCCATGTTGATTTCCATTGTGACATAGAAATGAGGAGCAGTGAACTTACTTTCAGACAGTCTTTTTGCTACTGTTTTTCTCATCTGAGAAACTTTCACTTCTTCATAGCTCTCTTCTCCCACTACTTGTGGAATATTGATTGCTTGACCAGTTGAAGCATCTTTTTGTGGAGCTTCTGAGGATTTTGCTTTTGGAGTAAAGTTCTCCACATCAGATTTTATTATTCTACCATTCCCTCCAGAACCTTCTACATCAGCTAAATCAATTCCTTTATCTTTAGCGATCTTTTTTGCTAGTGGGCTAGCAAATATTCTTCCTCCATCGCTTTTTCGACCTTCCTTATTTGAAGTTTCTGCTGGTGGAGTAGGTTTTGCACTATCTGATCCCGGTTTGCTGTCAGAAGTTGATTTATCTTTTTCTTCTGTTTTCTCCTCTTTCTTATTTTCGTCAGTTCCAGATGATTTTTGCTCGTGGGCCTTTATTAATTTTTCATAATCAGCACCTTCTTCACCAATTACGGCAATAACCCCGTCAATTGGAGCTGCATCACCTTCCTTAATACCAATATATAATAAGGTACCATCCTCATAAGCTTCAAGCTCCATGGTAGCCTTATCGGTTTCTACCTCTGCTAAAATGTCACCGGCTTCCACTTTATCACCTTCTTTTTTCAACCAAGAAGCAATAACACCCTCTTCCATAGTATCACTCATCTTAGGCATGGTGATTAAAGTGGCATTAACATCGGAAGCATCTATTGACTCTTCTTTACCACCAGAACTAGTTTCTTTAGATTCTTTTTTATCTGCTTTATCATTGTCAGATTTATTGGAACTAGCTGCTTCTCCACCGTTTTCAATTTCCTTTAATAAACCATCAATATCCTCACCTTTTTCCCCAATGATAGCAATAACACCTTCAATAGGAACTGCATCGCCCTCTTTGACACCAATATGTAAAATCACACCGTCTTCATAAGACTCTAATTCCATTGTAGCTTTATCGGTTTCAACCTCAGCCAATACATCTCCAGATGATACTTCATCGCCCTCTTTAACCAACCATGAGGAAATCACACCTTCTTCCATGGTGTCACTCATTTTGGGCATTTTTATTACTTCAGCCATATATGTATAAATCTTCTATTTCTAATAAACTTGTCAAAAATAATGGGAATTCAGCCTTAATTCAAATTAATTGAAATAAACTATTAAGAATACCCTAAAACTTCTGTATTGTTTTACATTTTAACTAAATTAAAAAGCCCGTACCAACTAAGGAACGGGCTAAACTAGTAATAGTAAAAAATTACTTTGAATCTACACTGTCAGCTTCAGCTTGGTAAGCTTTGTTTAAGCCTTCAATTACCTCATTGGTGATTTCTAATCCCTCATTTGCATATAAAACGTCACTTCCTCTGGAGTAAGTTAATACTAATTGCAAGTTATTGTCATCACCGTAACTTTTTAAATAATCGCTAATAGTCTTGTACAATTCATTGTTTAATTCGGCCTCTTTTTGACGCAACTTTCGAGATAAATCTTCCTGATAAACCCTTAGGTTTTGTTGCTTTTTCATCAAATTCTCCTCTAATGCCTTTCCTTGCGCCACTGTCAAATTTTGAGCTGTTCTTTGGAAATCATTAATTTCATTTTGCAAACCTTGAGCCCTATTTTGGTATTCCTTTTCATATTTTTGAGAAAGTTCACCCAATTCGGACTCGATTTTTTGCATGAAATCATAATTAGCTAATAAAGAATCAGAATGAACGTAAGCAATAGATACATTTTGATAAATCTTATCGTCTTTCTGCTCCGTTGAGGTGGTCTCTTCTGGATTTTCACTTCCACTAAATTTGTCAATAAACAAATAGGCTACAGCAACGATTAAGATGATATTCAGTACTAGGGATAAATTCTTCACGTGTATTTTATTTTAAATTAGGTTTTAATAACGCCTGCAAAGTTAATCAAACAAATTAAAGTGCAAAGCCTAAGGATTTTGGTTTTAGACTTATTTTTGTTCTTCGTCAGATTCATCCTTTTTCTTCTCAACGTATTCATACATGAACCTATCCTCAGGTTTGGTAAAATTATAGTTCTCTCCATCATACTCAAATTCCTCTTCATCCCATTCTTTTTCAAAATACAATTTCAATTCAGCTTGACCTGCAAATTCATTTTTCATCCACAAAGCCACAAGTAAACCGCTTAAGAGGCCCATAAGGTGGGATTCCCATGAAATATGTCCGTCTTGCGGCAAAACCCCATAGAACATTCCGCCATATAAAAGTAATACCACAAAAGAGAGCGCTAAAGAGGATTGATTTTTACGCAATAATCCACTAAACAAAATAAAAGAGGCAATCCCATAAATTACACCGCTGGCACCAATATGGTAGGCTTCACGAGCAATTAGCCATACGAAAATTCCCGTAGCGATATAAATATAAAGTAGAGCTTTAAGTGCAATTTTATCATAAAAGAAAAACAATATGATTATCAACAGCATAAGAGAAAAGCTGTTGGACAGCAAATGCAAGAAATCACCATGGATAAATGGTGAAGTAAAAATACCAATTGTACCTAAAAGATGCCTTGGCATGATGCCAAAATGCGCGAAATTGGTAGCAAATCCCCATTCTGCAGCCTTGACTAACCACAATAATAATATAATGTAGCTACCAAAAACTACACTTTGCCGAAAAAGAGATTTTTCCTTGGACATACTTTAAAGATACGAATTTCCTGAAAAAAGGTAGGGGTTTTTAAAAGTAGATGTCTTGAGCAAGCCGATAAGTATTGGCATGAGCATCAATAATGTGTGCGATCTTTTCAGAATATCCTCCACCCATACTGGCAACAACAGGAATCTCGTTCTTGTAACAATGCTCAAAAACAATTTTATCGCGCTCTTTGCAACCCGCAATACTCATCCCAAGCCGGCCTAATTTATCTGTAGCCAAAACATCTACACCTGATTGAAAAAAAATAAAATCTGGCTCCTGTTCTTGGATCAATCTTGGAAGTACTTCCCTAAGGATTTTAAGGTACGTTTTATCATCCGTTTTGTCTTCTAGCTCGATATCTAAATCAGAGTTTTCCTTATGCATTGGGTAATTTCCTTTTCCATGCATACTGAAAGTAAACACTTTGGGATTATTTTTGAAAATCTCAGCAGTTCCATTGCCTTGATGTACATCTAAATCTACAATCAGGACTTTTTCAGATTTTTTATTCTTAAGTAGATAATTAGCAGCGATAGCAATATCATTTAACAAACAAAAGCCTTCACCTCTATCCGTAAAAGCGTGGTGTGTTCCACCGGCAATATTCATGGCTGCCCCATATTTCAAAGCAAAATTAGCAGCATCAATCGTGCCTTGATTAATTATTCTCTCACGCTCAACCAAAGCTGCAGACAAAGGAAACCCAGTCCTTCTTTCTTCTTTTCGGCTCAGCATCAGGTTTTTTAATTTCTGCCAATATTCGTTTTTATGAACTGATAATATATCCTCTTCCGATAATAATTCAGGTGCAAAAAAATTACTTGAACTAACAGTTCCTTCGTAAATTAATTGCTCTGGAAGCAGATCATATTTCTCCATCGGAAAGCGATGATTGTCAGGCAGCGGGTGTGTATATTCTTTTCTCCAAGCGATTTTGAGCATCTACAATGTTTAATTTTTATAAACCAAGGAAGAGGATTCATGTTTAAAATATTCAGAAATCAATATAAGGACGCAAAAAAAATGCTGACTCATCAAAGTCAGCATTCATTTATATCAATTGATATTTAAAATCATCTTCCTCTAGCCAAGCGAGCGATTACAGAAATGACTAGTAATACCAAAAACACATAAAAAATTATTTTTGCTATTCCCGCGGCTCCAGCGGCTATGCCTCCAAATCCTAATACTGCTGCAATTAATGCAATGATCAGGAATATTAAAATCCATCGTAACATAATAAAGTTTTAAAGTCAAAAAATATTAATTAGTAGAATTTACAAACTTTTGTAACGAGTGATCTCTTTGCTTTGTTACATAAAACTAAATATGAAACATCAAACAGCAGTGAATTTGATTAATTGAAAAGATATAATAAAACAACAACTAACTTGTAGGAAGCAGAAACCTTAATCCACATCAAACTCCTCTTCATTAGAAACAAATGAATAGAGTGTATCATCTAAATTTAGATTATCTTCATTGAAATCGTGAACAAATTTGTTCATGACTTCATCATCTACTTCTTCAACGTTCAAACCAACATCCAAGCCGACACCATACTCTCCGCCATTGTCCATATCCACATGCTCTTGGACTTTAACCAACTCTTCATCTTCGATATCATCAATCATTTCTGCTATATACAGACCAATTTCTTCTTCTACATCATCCAATGTCCTTAAATCACCATTTTCGTCTTCTTGGAATTTGATCGGCTTGAAATTAGGAAACTTCTGCGCTGCTTTATGTTCAGCTAATTCATATACTTCACTAGCATGATGTAGTCGAAGCGTGTAAATGACGGCATCATAAATCACATCCTTTCCTTCATACTTTCCTGTAAAGCGAAAATGCTTATACTCATCATTATTGTCATCGGTATCAACCAAGACAAATTGGTTTTTTTGCTGAGCAATTTTTTGCTTCAATTTCTCGATTTCTCCGGCATCGAAGCCTTGGTTTTGAGCACTCATAATTTGCTGGTTTGTATTGAGGAAATAAATTACAATATTTTTTCAAAAATCACAATAAAATAAAATTTATTCGCTCTTTTTGCTTACCCCTTCAAAAATACTGTTTACAATGGCTAAAATGACTCCAAACAGTAATGCCCACCAGAATCCTTCAACATAAAACCCATCTACAACATAATCAGCTAGCATTACCATTAAAGCATTGATAACCAATAAGAAGAATCCTAGTGTAAAAACTGTGACAGGAATTGTTAAGATCACTAAAAGGGGTTTTAAGGTTGCACTAAACAGCGCTAAAAACAAGGAGACTACCAATGCATCAAAAAAGCCATCCACGTGCGCACCAGGAAGTATGTACGAAGCGACAATAACAGAAAGTGAAGAGAGTAATAATTTGATTAAAAAGTTCATTCTAAAAAGTTTAAATATCTTGAATCTAAATTACGGAATAGAGAGTCTAATGATTCCTATTTGCAAATAAATGCAAACAAATTAACAGCAATTGTATAAAAAGGCTGTATTTAAAAGTATCTGTCTTTTAGCACCTTTTGGTGATGTTTCCAATGTCCAACGATAATGTACCATAAGCTTAGGATCGAGATCGGATTCCCATCTGCTACTCCTTCTTTTTTAAGTATTTTATCTGGCATTGACAAAAATAAAGATTGGTGACTTTTCCTCAAGTAATAAAAGCCCTCTGCCATTTTTGACTTATCAAGTTTACAATATTCAGAAGCTTCAGCGTAAAGATTTTCAGAGAACCCTGCTAATGCTTTTGTCTCACCTCTACTCAATGTTAGCGCCCTATATGCCATTATTCGCTCGGTATCAATGCAATGTTGGATCACTTGTGCCACACTCCACTTTCCTTTTTCATAACGATAATTCCACTTTTGATCCGGGATATTATTAATCATTACAGAAATTTCGCTCGCTTGATGTTCAAGAACATTCTTAATGTCACTCTCTACCAAATCAACGTAACCTTGATAAAATGGTGCATGTACTAGATTCATGTTTAAAATTAATCATTTATTCTTTAATCGCATCCATTTTTTTGGCTACTTCTTCAGCCTCTGCCATTTTCAAGTCTGCCTTTTTTCTATCAATAGAACTTAATTTATGATATTCGGCCAATAGCTTTTTGTATTCTTCGTTAAGCTTTTCTTTTTCAGTCTTCTTTTTAAATAATCCAAACATAGTTTTTCTTTTATTTTTGAAAACAGTGACCAATTCAATTTGTTTGAATTACTTTCAATCCCAAGTCCAAGAAATTAATTAAATTAGATTTCCTTTGAGGCATCTCCTCTACTGGAAATTTAATACTCAACTTAATAAAATCTGTTCCTGCTACATGTTCTTCAATATCACATTGATTTAGGTCTTTCAAAAGCATGTAATTATTTGATCTATAATGATAATCCCAAGGTTCTGAATTCACACAAAAAAATACGTTTTCATCTTCCTGAAACTCTTCGATCAATTTATTACCAAACTCCCGTAAATACTTTCCTTGCAAATGAAAAGTAGCCGAAATAAAATGACCCCAATAAAACATAATGCGAAAAGCAAGAATATCCTCTCTTGTGAAATGCGCAGGATAATCCAGAATCATATAAGGCAATCGCTTATAATTTTCACCTTTTGAGATTTTTCCATTATGAAGCTTCAATTGCTCAGGCAATTTTGATTGAAATGGGAGTAATCGGTCTTTGATTTCCTTTTGCAATTCCTCCAAAAAATCCCATACCTTTTCCATCATCCTGTATTTAATCAATAGAATGGTGGGATCAGAGGCTAAATCTAATTCTTGAGTGGTAAATTTTGACATAAATAAAATAGGGTGAGATTCGACTAGCCCACCCTATCAATTTTTTAAAGGTAGATTACACCTGATCAGGTTTCTGAATAATTTTCAACACAATCTCATGCGGATCATTGTCAGTATCAGTAATCTTAATCCTAACCATGGGGTTATCAGCTTTGATGTTGTCCTCAATGTCAACAATCTTAAATTGACTTAACTTACCTTCAATTTCGCGAGCTAATTCTTTAATGGCTTTTGCCATTTCCACTTCAAGCTGACTGGGATTATATTGCTTTGTAATCATAGTTGTCCGTTTTTCTTAAATCTACTGATTTTAATAGATAAATAACATTAGTACTAAAAAAATTACCACCTAATTAAAGCAGAACCCCAGGTAAATCCGCTACCAAATGCGGCTAAACATACCAAATCCCCGCTTTTAATTTTTCCCTCATGCCAAGCTTCGCTCAGGGCAATTGGAATAGAGGCAGCTGTTGTATTACCATATTTTTGAATATTGTTAAAAACCTTATCATCGGTTAATCCCATCTTAGCCTGAATAAATTTCGAAATCCGCAAATTAGCTTGATGAGGGACCAACATATCAATATCGGATGGTTTTAAATTATTTTCTTCAAGTGCTTCATTGATAACTTCTTGAAATCGGACTACTGCATGTTTGAAGACCATATTTCCATTCATGTAAACTTTGTAGCCAGATGTATCTAAGATTTGCTCAGGCTGCCTTTCTTCACGTGGCCGACTACTTCCGGGGTCTTTCACATATAATTCTTCGGCATAAGTTCCTTCGGCATGTAAATGCGTAGACAAAACCCCCTGTTCATCTGAAGCACTCATTACCGCAACTCCAACTCCATCACCAAAAATAACTGCGGTAGATCGACCTCTGTCGGACATATCAATAGCGGTAGATTGAATCTCACCACCTACAACCATAATATTTTTATACATGCCTGTTTTTATAAATTGATCAGCAACCGACAAACTATATACAAACCCAGAGCAGGCATTTCTGATATCCAAACATCCAATAGTTCCCATCCCCATTTCTCGTTGAAGAAGCACACTAGAGCCAGGAAAAAAATAATCAGGCGTGATGCTGGCAAAAATGATAAAATCTATATCATCGTTTTTCATTTTGGCATTTTTAAGCGCCATATCTGCGGCAGTCTTTGCCATTTTGGCCAATGACTCTTCAATTTCCGGATCAAAAAACCTTCTTTCCTTGATCCCTGTTCTCTCCGTTATCCATTCATCTGTAGTATCAATCCACTTGGCTATATCATTATTGGTCACAACTGTCTGTGGCACAGCATGACCCAGACCTACAATTTTCGACTTTTTCATAAGTAATTATTCGTTTCCTTTACGTTTTGCATTTCAGGATTCCAATATTTCTAAAATGCGCTCCAATATAGAGCAATATTGATTTCTAATCAAAAATAGTAGTCATGCAGAGTATTAAGGGCAGGCAAGTCCTTGTTTAAAATATTATTCAAACCAGGATTTATACAGCGTGTAATTTTTAGCTGTTCTATCAAATATTTCTGAAAGTTCCCCTTCTATTTTTTTAACTTTTTTAGCAGGGACACCTGCGTAAATGTAACCCGATTCTACAACTGTATTTTCTAATACCACAGCTCCTGCCGCTACTATTGAATGCGACTGAACAACCGCATTATCCATTACAATTGCACCCATTCCAACCAAAGAAGAATCTTCAATAGTACAACCATGGACGATTGCCTTATGCCCAATGGAAACCTTATTACCAATAGTAGTCGATGCCTTTTGATAAGTGCAGTGAATAACTGCTCCATCCTGAATATTTGTCTCATCTCCAATGGTAATACTGTTTACATCCCCTCGCACAACAGCACTCCACCAAATACTGCATGACTTTCCAATCACAACATCCCCAACAATTACTGCATTATCAGCTATGTAAGTATTCTCACCTATTTGGGGAGCTTTACCTTCGCATTTTTTAATTATTCCCATTTTAATGTAAATTTATTCATCTATGTAACTACATATAATGCTTATGTATTTCTTTATTTTTTTGTAAACATTATTAAAATACTGCCGTTATCGACATGTATAATATAAAACCACTAATCTATGAAAATTTTAAAAACATTAAGTGCTTTATTTGTAGCTATAATTGTCGCTGCTGCTTGTACATCTAATCCAAAAGGTGATGAAGCAAAAGTAAGTGAAGCAGAAGAAGTAAAAGAATCAGAAGGAATGGAAATATCTGTATCAAGTGATGAAGCTGATATGGAATTCGTAGGAACAAAGCCCACAGGTAGACATTATGGTAATATTGCTTTGACCAATGGTTCGATAAAAGTGAAAGATGGCAAGGTAACTGGAGGGAAATTCGTGTTTGACTTAAATGAAATTACCATAACAGATTTAAAAGATGATCAAGAAAATCATGATAAACTCGTTGGCCATTTAAAATCAGATGATTTTTTTGATGCAGAAAATTATCCCCAAGTTACCTTTGAACTAGTTTCAGTAAAATCATTAAATCCTGAAAAATCTGCTGAAAATTATGATTCCTACCAAAATGATATGGAGCAACCAGCTGAGGACGAAAAAATTATGGAGTTACCCGAATTTGAGTTAGAAGGTGCAACTCATGAGGTTACTGGAAACTTGACTATGAGAGGGAAGACTTTGGCTATAACAGTGCCAGCAAAAATAGAGATCTCTGAAAATAATGTAAAAGCCTTTACAAATTTCAGTATTGACCGAACCAAATGGGGTTTAATGTATGGAGACGAGTCAAAGGCAGTTGATAAAGCGAAAGATCAATTCATTTATAATAAAGTAGGTGTAGGATTTAATATTAATGCAACTGCTGAAAACATGTGATTCCAGTTTGAAATAAAACGCCTTGAAGGTTGCTAAAATTTTTTAGCAACCTTTTTTTATGCAAATTTGTATTCAAAATTCTGCCATTTGACATCTGCAAAAATCGACATATCATCAACTCGAAATTTCTGGAATAACTTACTGCAATGGAGTATTCAATTTCAATGTGCAGTAATTCTTTATCCCCAACAAATAGCGCAATATCCATTTGGCGCATTTCCACAGCGCATAGCGGTAGGAAATAAAAAATTAAAACTAAAGGCTCCCTATTTTCAATCATTGAAAGATTATTTAAAAATACATCCTAAAAGATCCATATATGGGTATTTAGGCTATGATCTAAAAAATGAGCTAGAAAAGTTAGAAAGCGGTAATTATTCAATAATAGACTGGGAGCCGATGGGTTTCTTTGAGCCTACATGCATTATAACAATTGAAAATCATGAACTCACAATTGAAAGTGATGATTTAGAATATTATCAAAATGAAATTCAAAGATTTATAAAACAGGGAAAAACAAATTTATATACAAAGCCAACAATTGAAAATTTAAAGCCCTGGACCAGCAAATCTGAGTATATCAATACGGTAAATCAATTAAGGCAGCACATAGAGGAAGGCGATATTTACGAAATCAACTACTGCATAAACTTCTCTGCGAATGTGACAAATTTCGAAGCAATACAAGTATTCCAAAATTTAAGTAACAATTCCCCAGCCCCCTTTGCTTCTTTCTTAAAAATAGGTAACCAGTATATTATTTCTGCATCCCCTGAGCGCTTTATTAAATTGAAAAACGATAAAATTATTAGCCAACCGATAAAAGGCACAGCAAAAAGAGGAAAAACAAAGGAAGAAGATACTGCTAACAAAAAAAGCCTAATAGAAAGCGAAAAGGAACGTGCTGAAAATATGATGATCGTGGATCTGGTTCGTAACGATTTATCAAAATCAGCCGAAACAGCTACTGTCAAAGTAGAAGAAATGTTCGGGATTTACAGCTTTCAGCAAGTTCACCAAATGATTAGCACCATTTCAGCGATCAAGAAAAAAGAAATGCATTCCGTAGACATCATTAAAAACGCATTCCCTATGGGGAGCATGACTGGTGCCCCAAAAATTAGTGCCATGCAATTGATAGAGAAGTATGAGAATATCAAAAGAAATGTATTTTCTGGAAGCATTGGTTATTTCAAAGGAGAAAATGAATTTGATTTTAATGTTTTGATCCGTAGTATATATTACGATGAACAAAACAAAAAATTAAATTATCAAGTGGGAAGTGCTATCACCTTTGATTCTGATGCCGAAGCTGAATACGAAGAATGTCTCTTAAAAGCCATGGCCATAGAAAAAACACTTGGTTTAATTTAATTAGACAATTCTAAAATTTTCCGCCCGAAATTCTACTGCCATAATGTCATTTTCAATAATTAATAGCTACCTTTGCAAGTCAGGCATAAACATTACACAAAGCACTTTATAAATACAAAATATGAGTGAATTGATTAAAGATTTGGACATCATTGCAGAAGAGGCCAAAACGGATGAATCTTGCGGTATTCAAGTATCAAAAGAAGAAAACACAGGCAAAAACCGAAAACTATATATTGAAAGCTACGGCTGTCAAATGAATTTTTCCGATAGTGAAATCGTGACTTCGATCATGAAAGATAATGGGTTCGATACTACAAATGATTTCAATAATGCGGATGTGATATTTCTCAACACTTGCTCAATTAGAGAAAAGGCTGAGCTAACGGTGAGAAAAAGACTGACTGACTTTAATAAAGTAAAAGCAAGCAAACCCGAGATGCAAATTGGTGTATTGGGTTGCATGGCAGAGCGATTGAAAACAAAACTCCTAGAAGAAGAGAAAATCGTTGATATAGTTGCTGGCCCTGATTCCTACCGTGACTTGCCTAATTTGGTCAAAACAGTAGATGATGGCGAAAAAGCAGTAAATACTTTCCTCAGTAGAGAAGAGACTTACGCAGACATTAGTCCAGTCAGATTGAATTCAAATGGTGTAACTGCTTTTATCTCTATCATGAGAGGTTGCGATAACATGTGTTCTTTCTGTGTAGTGCCTTTCACTCGCGGAAGGGAAAGAAGTCGTGATCCTTTTTCGATCGTTAAAGAAGCGCAGGACTTATTTGACAAAGGGTACAGAGAAGTAACGCTTTTAGGTCAAAATGTCGATTCATATAAATGGTCTGAAGAAATGAACAATAAGGCCAGATTAGAGAAAATTGAAAAAAAAGAGGATGTAGCCGTGATCAATTTTGCTAATTTGATTGAAATGGTAGCAAAAGTATCCCCTGATTTAAGAGTAAGATTCTCTACTTCGCACCCGAAAGATATCACGAATGAGGTATTACATACTATTAAAAAGTATGACAATATCTGTAATTACATTCACTTGCCTGCACAAAGCGGAAATTCTAGAATTCTAAAAATGATGAACCGAACTTATGACAGAGATTGGTACATCAATCGAGTAGATGCGATTAGAGATATTTTGGGAGAAGAATGTGGCATTTCATCTGATATGATTTCCGGTTTTTGTTCCGAAACAGAAAATGAACATCAAGACACCTTAACGCTTATGGACTATGTGAAATATGATTTCTCTTATATGTTCTTCTATTCTGAAAGACCAGGAACTTTAGCTGAAAAGAAATACGAAGATGATATTCCTTTAGCAACCAAAAAGAGAAGATTACAGGAAATAATCGATAAGCAAAGGCAACACTCTTTAGAAAGGAATAATTTGGTATTGAACAAGATTCACAAGGTTTTGGTAGAAGGAGCTTCTAAGAGATCTAATGAACAATTGCAAGGAAGAAATTCTGAGAATAAAGTAGTCATCTTCCCAAAAGAAAACTACAAAAAAGGAGATTATGTTGATGTTTATGTTGACGAATGCACTGGCGCAACATTAATCGGTAAAGCGGTCTAAATACATATTACTTTGGATATACAGACTATCAAAAATAGATTCGGCATAATCGGTAACTCCGATCATTTAAACTTTGCCATAAAAGTAGCCATGCAAGTAGCTCCTACGGATATGACCGTGCTCATTACCGGAGAAAGCGGAGTTGGTAAGGAATCATTCTCCAAAATTATTCATCAATTAAGCGCACGGAAGCATGGTCAGTTTATAGCCGTGAACTGTGGAGCTATCCCAGAAGGAACCATTGATTCAGAGCTCTTCGGACACGAAAAAGGGTCTTTCACTGGTGCTTATGATACTAGAAAGGGATATTTCGAAGTAACTGATGGAGGTACCATATTTTTAGATGAAATTGGCGAAATGCCACTTTCCACACAGTCGCGACTACTAAGAGTATTGGAAAATGGAGAGTACATTAGGGTAGGTTCATCTAAAGTGATGAAGACTGACGTTCGGGTTGTCGCTGCAACCAACGTGAACCTTATTCAAGCAGTTGAAAAAGGGAAGTTTAGGGAAGATTTGTATTATAGATTAAATACTGTTCCGATTTTTGTACCACCTTTGAGGGACAGAGGTGAGGATATAGAACTACTCTTTAGGAAATTCACCTCAGATTTTGCTGAAAAACACCATGTTAATGCCATAAAATTGACGGCTGATGCTAAGCAAGCATTAATGGCTTACCGTTATCCTGGAAATATTCGACAATTAAAAAACATTGCTGAACAAATTTCCCTATTAGAAATGGAGCGAGAGGTAGATAAAGATATTCTCCTAAAGTATTTACCACAAGAGGGGAATATGATGCCGGCTCTGTATAAAAGTCAAGACGGTACCGGAGGCAGTAAAGATAATTTTTCTGAAAGAGACATTTTATATAAGATTCTCTTTGACATGCGAAATGATGTGGAAGAGCTAAAAAAGCTAGTTCATAACGTTTTGAAAAATGAAAACTACGGAGAAGAGATTCTGAAAGACAACGAGGATCTATTTGAAGTAAAGCAAAATGAGTTCAAAGAAAATGCTGAGGGGATAAGAACACCATTTTTACTGGATAGCAGAAAAGAGGAGGACGAAGACAGTGAGCATTTTGATTTACAAGATTACCAAGACGCAGAGCATGAAATCGAAGAAGAATCTTTATCTCTTGAAAAAAAAGAAAAAGAGATGATCGAAAGGGCACTTTCCAAAAATCAGAACAAAAGAAAATATGCGGCACGGGATTTGGGCATATCAGAGAGGACATTATACAGAAAAATAAAGCAATATGACCTTTAAAAGTATATTTACATTTTTATTTTTGGCAATATTCACCAGTAGCTGTGGCGTTTACAGTTTTACGGGAGCTTCAATTTCACCGGACATTAAAACAATATCTATCCAATATTTTTACAATGATTCAGGAAATGGCCCTCCAAATTTACAGCAAACCTTTACTGAAAAAATTAGGGACTATTATCAACAAAACACGAGCTTGGAGCTTGTTGACTCAAATGGGGATTTACAACTAGAAGGGTCTATTACTGGTTATACCGTACGGCCAATTGCAGTAACAGCCTCAGGAAATCCTGAATTGCAAGATGCCGCTGGTGCGCAAAGATTAGAGATCACAGTGAAAGTGAGTTACGTCAACACTAAAGATGAAGTATTCAATTTCGAAAATAAGTCCTTTAAATTCTATGATGATTTTGATGCTACTGCGAACACCTTAACGGCTGTGGAAGATCAATTGATAGAAACCATTACCGATCAGATTATTTTAGATATATTTAATGCATCAGTAGCAAATTGGTAAAATTTTGTAACTTTAATTCTTTAAAATAGAACCAAGTGGACAAACAAAGGCTTACAACCCTCATTAATCAACCAGAAAAATTAGAAGAAAATGACTTCAGAGATTTGGCTAATCTGAAGAAAGAGTTCCCTTATTTTCAAGCCTTATCCCCCTTAATAACACTAGGTTCTAAAAAATATTCTCCTGAAACAGAGAAAAAACAGCTTCAAACTTCTGCGATTTATGCCCTGGATCGAAAACACCTAAAAGAAATTTTAACCAAGGACTATATCCAGGCTGTAAAAAAAGTCGAGCCGGTAGAAAATACCTATCGGCAGGAAAATGAAGTGCGAATAGCGAAAAATAAAGTCATTGAATCTCCTTCAGTAGATAGAAAAAAAGTTGAACAAAAAACTGAATATGTTAGCAAACCTATAATTGAGTCTTCCGCAATAACAGATTCTTCTCATTTACCTGATTCTTTTTTCGAAGAATTATTTAAGGATATGGAAGCACTGAAGGAGGAAAAAGAGAAATATCAAAAAACTTTAGAAAAATTCGAAAGTAAGAAGACAACAGCTACAAAATCAAAAACGGCTACCACAAAAAAAACCAGCTCCAAAACAACAACTAAGAAAGCTGCATCTCCTAAACCCACTTCTGCCAAAAAAGCAACCACACAAAAGCCCAAAGCAGCCACAACCAAGAAAACAAGTAGTGCCAAAAAACAGCCAAGTTCTAAAAAGGCGACAACAACAAAGACAAAAACCACTACTACAAAAGTCCCAGTTTCAAAATCTAAAAAAACCTCAAAGAAACCGAAGAAAGATGAGCATGACATAATTGAGGAAATAACCTCAAGAAAAGAATTAAAAATTAGTGATGCTCATAAAAAGGAACAACTGGACATTATCAATAGCTTCATTGAAAAAGAGCCCGTTTTAACCAAAAGATTAGACCCTGATAATCAATCAAATAAACAGGAAGCTGAAGACCTTTCGGCTAATAGCACCAATCTTTCGGACGATGTAGTTTCGGAAACTTTGGCGAAATTGATGATAAAACAAGGGAGAAAGCAAAAAGCAATTGATATTTACAAGAAATTAATTTGGAAATTTCCACAAAAAAAGACGTACTTTGTCGAAATTATAGATGAGTTAAAAAAAGAATCATAAATACATGTTAACATTATTAATTACTTTAATCATTTTAGTGGCCATTTTGTTGGTATTGGTAGTATTGGCTCAAAATTCTAAAGGCGGTGGATTATCCAGTCAATTCGGAGGTTCAGGAGCAAGTCAAGTTGTTGGAGTTAAGAGAACTGGTGATATTTTAGAAAAAATCACATGGGTTTTAGCAATTAGCTTAGTGGTATTAGCTTTGGCTTCTTCATTTGTTATTAAAACAACGACTGTTGATACGGGCTTTACAAGTCCTAACATAGAAAAGGCCCAGGACGAAACTATACTACCAGGAATGGAAGGAGCTGGACAAGAAGAAGGATTATTACCTCCAACAGAAGGTGAAGGAAGTTCTGAAGGTCAAGAAGGTGGTGGAGATCAAGAATTAATTGAAGGACTTCAAGAAGATACTGAAGACGGAAGTTCAGAAGAATAGATTATTTTAGCTTAGAGGCTATTGAAAAGGGAATCCGCATGGTTTCCCTTTTTTTGTTCCTTTGGATTATTTGAGCTAACTGATTTTTATACCACGATCAGAATTACAACTCGCAATAGTAGTGCAATGACTTATTTCAATACTTATTCATCTAAATACCCCCCCTCTTTCCCAACTCTATCACCTCCAACTTTTCAATTTTCCCATTATTAATTTTAAACCTCATCATCGTCCTAATTTTATGAAAGCCTTGATTTCCTGCAGCACCCGGATTAAGATAGAGTAAATTATTATGCTTCTTATCTGGCATTGCCCTCAATATGTGCGAATGCCCACAAATAAAAACATCAGGCTTTTCCGATTGAATTAATTTCCTGACTCGTGGATTATAAGATGGCGGCTTCCCTCCAATGTGGGTTATAAATATTTTTACTCCTTCCCTCTCAATAAATAAATTCTCTGGATAGGTTCTTTGAAATTCAGGTGTATCGATATTTCCATAGACAGCAATAGATGGAGCAATTTTATTTAGTTGCTCCATGATCTGTCCAGATTCACCTATATCGCCTGCATGCCATATTTCATCGCATTCTTTGAAATATTGGGGAATAGTTTCATCCCAAAAGCTATGAGTATCGGATATTAAGCCTATTTTCATTTATTGGTTATTATTCTATAGGAAGAAATTAATGAGCAGAAAGATATTTTAATCAAAGATTAAATTTGATAGATTCCCACTTGCGTGGGAATGACGCACAGAATCAAATCAGTAGATTAAGGTAATTTTTATCATTAGAATTACAATCGTAGCGTCAGTCCTGTGAAGACAGGAATCTTGTCTTATTTAAACTTAGTTTCAATAATCCTACAAATCCAAATCATCCAAATAAGCCTTAATGATATTACCCAATTCTGCAAAATCCTCCTCGTAGGTTTCCTTGCTATTTAATTTCCCCTTTACACTCACATAAAATTTAATCTTAGGCTCTGTACCGGAAGGTCTGGCGGATATTTTACTCCCATCCTCTAAGAAAAATTGTAAAACATTAGAAGACGGAAAATCCAATTTGCTTTTCTTTCCACTTTCCATATTCAAAATGGTCGATTTCTGGTAATCTCGCACTTCAACAACTTTGGTACCAGCCAGGCTTTGAGGAGGTTTCTCTCTAAATCGAGTCATCATGGCCTTAATTTCCTCGCTTCCTGATTTTCCCTTTTTAGTAATCGAAACTAAATCCTCACGATAGAAACCAAACTTCGTGTACATTTCGATCAAGTAATCATAGAGAGTTTTGCCTTGAGATTTCACATATGCAGTCATTTCTGCAATCATCACCACTGAAGCAATAGCATCCTTATCACGAACATAATCGCTGATCATATATCCATAACTTTCTTCTCCTCCACCAATAAAAGTTTTCTTGCCCTCTAATTCCCTGATGACTGCTGCAATGTTTTTAAACCCGGTTAAAGTATCGAAACATTCCACCTTGTAGGCATTTGCAATATTTTTGAAAAGCTCGGTAGTTACAATTGTTTTTACAATGAATTGATTACCATCCAACTTGCTTAAATCATTCCATCTACTTAACAAATAGTGAATAAGCATAGAGCCGGTCTGATTTCCATTTAATAATGCAAATTCATTTTCTCCATTTTTGATCGCTGTGCCGACTCTATCAGCATCAGGATCTGTAGCCATTACAATGTCAGCATCTACTTTCTTACCCTTTTGCAAAGCCATGGACATAGCCTCCTTTTCCTCGGGATTCGGATAGACTACCGTTGGAAAATTCCCATTGGGCTCCGACTGTTCCTCTACCAGATGTACATTCTTAAAACCAAACATTTCTAAAGCTTTCGGCACTAAAGTAATTCCCGTACCATGAATAGAAGAAAAAACGATATTAATAGATTTGTCTTCTTCAGAGGCATTGGGGAAAAGAGAGATTTTCTTTATTTCCTCAAGGTAAGCTTCATCTATATCATTACCTATGGTTTCAATGAGTGCTTCCTTACCATCAAAATAAACATCATCGATGGATGAGATAGATTGAACCTCATTCATTACATTCAAGTCATGCGGAGCTACCATTTGTGCACCATCAGTCCAATACGCCTTATAGCCATTATACTCTTTCGGATTATGAGAAGCAGTCAGTACCACCCCACTTTTACAACCCAAGTGACGAATTGCAAAGGATAATTCAGGGGTTGGACGTAAGCTTTCAAAGAAAAAAACTTTAATATTATTTGCTGTAAAAACATCCGCTACAACTTTGGCAAATTCTTCAGCATTATTTCGACAGTCATGAGCAATAGCAACCGAAACTCCTTGCTCGGTGAAAGTTTTGTTTAGATAATTACTTAATCCTTGAGTTGCCATTCCCAGGGTATATTTATTCATGCGGTTACTGCCAACCCCCATAATTCCCCTTAAGCCACCCGTCCCAAATTCTAAATCTTTATAAAAAGACTCTTCAAATTCTTCCTTATTATTTTCTTGTAGGGCTTTAATTTCTTTTTTGGTGGCTTCATCTACAGATTTACTATCTAACCACTGCTGGGCTTTTTCCTGACTTGTCATTTTTGGTTCCTATATTTTAAATTCTAAAATCTGATTTGCAAAAGTCTATTTTCCTAATCCAAAAAATCAAAAGGGATTAGAATGCTTAAATTACTGAATTATCAAATAGTAAAAAATATTTATGAATCGAAAAGTGCCTAAAAAGCAAAAAACCATAGAATTGTCATTCTATGGTTTTAAAACACTATACACAACCAGATAAATTTATTAATCTAATTGTTTTACAAATTACCTCTCAATTCTTGCTCTCTTTCAATAGCTTCAAACAAGGCTTTAAAGTTTCCTTTACCGAAGGATTTTGCACCTTTCCTTTGAATGATTTCATAGAAAACGGTCGGTCTATCCTGAACTGGTTTAGTGAAAATCTGAAGTAGGTATCCTTCATCATCTCGATCTACCAATATATTATTCTCTCTTATAGGCTCAATATCTTCTTCAATTTTACCTACTCTCTGCCACAAATCTTCATAATAAGTGTCTGGCACTCTTAAAAACTCCACTCCTCTTCTTCTCATTTCAGACACTGTATCAATTATGTCATCTGTAGCGATCGCAATATGCTGAACTCCTGCTCCTTTGTAAAAATCTATATATTCCTCGATTTGAGATTTCTTTTTGCCTTCAGCCGGTTCATTTATTGGGAATTTTATGAAACCATTTCCATTGGAAACTACTTTCGACATTAATGCAGTATAATCGGTAGCAATATCTTTATCGTCAAATGTAATCAACAGATTGAATCCCATCACATCTCTGTAAAAATCAACCCAGGTATTCATCTCTCCCCAGCCAACATTACCTACACAATGGTCTACATATTTCAAACCAATAGGCTTCACTGGTAATTCGCTTGTTTTTTCTACGAAGCCCGGCAGGAAAACGCCATTATAATCATGTCTATTTACAAAAGTATGAATAGTATCTCCATAGGTATGGATAGAAGCTACCGTTACTTCGCCATGTTCATCTTTTATTGTTTTTGGTGCAGTATGTGGTTTTGCACCTCTTTTGGTTGTTTCATTATAAGACAATTCTGCATCGTCCACCCACAGCGCTAATACTTTCACTCCATCCCCATGCAGGTTCACATGCTGAGCTACCTCCGTATCAGGGGCTAAAGAAGAAGTCAAAACCAATCGAATTTTCCCCTGTTGCAACATATACGATGCTCTATCCTTAATGCCGGTTTCCGGACCTGCATAGGCCTTAAGCTCAAATCCAAAAGCCGTTTGGTAATACATAGCGGACTGCTTTGCATTTCCAACATAAAATTCGATGTAATCGGTGCCATTTATTGGCAAAAAATCCTGTTCCATAGTAGTTTAAATCGATTGCATAATTATTTACAGTTCAAAATTATGTTTTTTACACAGTAATTGAAATAAATATGAAACTATTCCTAAATAGTCTTCTATTTACTTGGAAGTTATTGGCAATCTAAAGAATTTTACGCTCAGAAAATAATAGCACTTAAGCATGATAGATATTAAAAAGTTAGACAAGGATTTGACAGCATTGGTAAAAGCAAAAATTGCGTTAAGCAAATTGACCTATGCCGATAAAGACTATGACAAAATTGAAGAAGAACTTCATGATATGGAGGACGATTTTATTGAAAATTACGGTGAGTACTTGGAAGAAGCATTAGCCGAAGTTCATGATGAATTCTGTCCTGATAACGATGTACTGCTTCCAATAGCCTATTTAGCTGATGAATACATTGTGGACGGAGATTCAATTGATGTAGCTCCTGGACATGGTGTATTGGTTGAGGCTGATGATTTTGCAAGTGCTAAAGTCACTTTAGCCTTAGCCCCTCAGCCAACAAGGATAGTACTTCAAGCAGGAAACGACCATAAGGAGGTTGTTTGGAAGGCGCAATAATTTGAACCTTTTTAGAAAATTAGAAATCCCTTTCTGCAACGGAAAGGGATTTTCCAGCCTTCTGTTTCATTAAAATTGGTAACTTTTTCTCTATAAGGTATTTTACAATTCACAACTCAATTTGTAGCTATACACTGTCCTAACTTTTAGTTTTTCAACTTCAACGAAATACCCATTCCCATTCTCACAGGGAAAAATCTAATAGAACTATTGCAATCAGTCAAATAAGCCAGTCAATATTTTTTCTTTTATTAAATATTTCCATTTCCCAATCATCCCTCTATATTTGCAGGGTTTTAAAAAATAAAAAAATCTTATGAGCAATATTATCTGGATTGTCCCGATTCTCGGGATTGTGGGACTGATTGTTATGGCTATCAAATCCGCTTGGGTATCGAAGCAAGATGCTGGAGATGAAAGGATGACGGAATTAGCTGGCTACATAGCAAAAGGAGCTATGGCATTTTTAAGGGCTGAATGGAAAGTGATGTTCTACTTTGTAATTATTGCCGGTATATTGTTGGCATACTCAGGAACACTAGTTGAAACCTCTTCCCCTGTAATCGCAATTTCATTCGTAATTGGTGCCGTATTTTCAGCATTTGCAGGGTATGTAGGAATGAACATCGCAACTAAAGCGAATGTAAGAACTACTCAAGCTGCAAAAACTAGTTTATCAAAAGCATTGAAGGTATCTTTTTCTGGCGGTACTGTTATGGGACTCGGTGTTGCAGGTCTTGCAGTATTTGGAATGGGGATTTTATTTATTTTCCTATATAATATGTACGTTATCCAAACAGGCGGTGATGTAAACGGCTTAGAAATGGAGAAAGCATTGGAAGTGTTAGCTGGTTTCTCTCTAGGAGCTGAATCCATTGCACTTTTTGCACGTGTTGGTGGTGGAATTTATACAAAAGCTGCCGATGTAGGAGCTGATTTAGTTGGTAAAGTGGAAGCTGGTATTCCAGAAGATGATCCGAGAAACCCTGCTACAATTGCTGACAACGTTGGTGATAATGTTGGTGATGTTGCCGGTATGGGCGCTGATTTATTTGGTTCGTATGTAGCTACCATTTTAGCCTCAATGGTATTGGGTAGAGAAATCATTTCTGAAGATCAATTTGGAGGCATAGCCCCTATCCTACTTCCTATGATTATCGCAGGATTAGGTCTTGTATTTTCTATTATAGGTACTTTATTCGTAAGAGTTAAAAATGAAAACGATAGTGTTCAAAAAGCATTGAACTGGGGAAACTGGTCTTCAATTGTTTTGACTGTCGTTGCTTCCTTTTTCTTGGTTGATTATATGCTTCCAGAAACTTTGATGATAAGAGGCTATGAATTTAGTAGCATGGATGTTTTCTGGGCAATCTTTACTGGTTTAATAGTTGGAGCCTTAATGAGTATCATTACTGAATATTATACAGCTATGGGCAGGAAACCTGTATTATCGATTGTAAAGCAATCCAGCACTGGTGCTGCAACCAATATCATTGGTGGTTTAGCAGTAGGTATGCAATCTACCGTTTTACCTATTTTAGTTTTGGCAACTGGTATTGTAGTTTCCTATTCTTTCGCAGGTCTCTATGGTGTGGCTATTGCTGCTGCTGGAATGATGGCAACTACAGCCATGCAATTAGCAATTGATGCCTTCGGACCTATTGCTGACAATGCAGGAGGTATTGCTGAAATGAGTGGCTTACCGGAAGAGGTTAGAGACAGAACAGATAATTTAGATGCTGTAGGGAACACTACTGCTGCTACTGGTAAAGGATTTGCTATCGCATCTGCTGCCTTAACAGCGCTAGCACTATTTGCTGCTTTCGTGGGAATTTCTGGAATTGACTCCATTGATATTTATAAAGCACCTGTATTAGCAGCATTATTTGTAGGTGGTATGATTCCATTTATCTTCTCTTCTTTAGCAATTGCAGCGGTAGGTAGGGCAGCTATGGATATGGTGCAGGAAGTAAGAAGACAATTCAAAGAAATGCCAGGCATTATGGAGGGTACAACCAAACCTGAATATGAAAAATGTGTGGATATTTCAACTAAGGCTTCCATCAGAGAAATGATTTTACCTGGAGCTATTGCTTTGATCACTCCTTTATTAGTTGGATTCGGGTTAAAAGGAGTTTTCGCTGAAACTTCTTCTGCTGAAATTTTAGGTGGTTTATTGGCCGGGGTTACGGTATCCGGTGTTTTGATGGGTATTTTCCAGAACAATGCCGGAGGTGCATGGGATAATGCCAAAAAATCCTTTGAAAAAGGTGTGGAAATCAATGGTAAAATGGAGTATAAAGGATCTGAGCCTCATAAGGCTTCAGTTACTGGGGACACAGTAGGTGATCCTTTCAAAGATACTTCAGGACCATCTATGAATATTTTGATCAAATTAATGTCAATTGTTGCTTTAGTAATTGCTCCTCATATTTCGGTTAAAGACCATAGTACTGCTGAAATTAAGAAAGAAGTAAAGGAAGTAGTAGTTGAAAAAAGTGAAGTAATCAAAGCTGAAAAATAAGATCAGTTTTTAAAAATATAGAAAAGGTTAGTTGTTTCTCCAACTGACCTTTTTTTTTATAACTAACTTAAAACTATTTTCTACTCCCAATTCACTAATCTTTTATTGTATTTATAGTAAATCATTTATATTTTGCTAATACTTTTTTCGGTATTACAAATACAACCCTAATGGCAGACAACAATTCTCAAGACAGCAAGCAAAAGAGAAAATTCTCAATTAAAAAATATATTCGGATAGATTTTAAAACTTTACAAGGTAGAATTACTATTGGGTTTTTATTAATGGGTGCCTTTGCGATCATCATGCTAATCAGCAGTAATTACTCATGGAATAAGCAAATTACGAAAGGAAAAGAATTAATAGCACTAAATAAAAACAGTAGTACGCTGGCTTCCGAAGTTCAACAATTAGTAGATTTGACTACAATCCTTTCCTTTAGGTATATCAGTACAGAGGATGATCTCTTTAAAAATGATATTGAAAACCGGTGGTTCAACAATATTTACCCCAAAGTAGATGAATTAGACAGTTTAGTAAGAGAATTTGGGAATCAAGATGTTGTAACCTTCACTGAAGAATTGAATGCTCATTTACCCAAGATCAAAAGCAAGCAAAAAGAAGCTGTAGATGATTTAAGTTTTGAAAAGCTCAATAGTGAAGAACTTATAGATGATATTATACATTTGACTTTTCTTACTACTTCTATTAAGGAGGAATTAGCAAAGTCGGAAAAACAATCTATCCAAAGTATTGAACAGGCTGAACGTAACATCCCACTATTACTTAGCATAGAATTTATTATTGCATTTATCATTAGTACTGCGATCGCACTTTATATAATTCGTTCTGTATTACTAAGAGTTAAATACGTAAAGGTTAATATTAGAGAACTGTCTCAGGGTAACCTGCCTAAAGAGATGGAAGAATCTGAAGATGAATTAAATTCTATTATAAGAGCTATTAATGAATTAACTACAAACCTAAAAGGAATAACAAGATTTGCAGACGAAGTAGGGAAAGGTGATTTCAATACGAATATCACAGTTTTTGAGAATCAAGGTGATTTAGGACAATCTCTTGCAGAAATGAGAAATGAGCTGCAAAATGTCGCTGACGAAGATAAGAGAAGAGTTTGGTTCAATGAAGGAGTAGCCAAATTTGGCGATATTTTAAGAAAAAATAATGAGAATATTGAAAACCTTTCCGCTAGGCTAATTTCAGAGTTAGTTGAATATACTGATTCCATTCAAGGCTCCCTCTTCACTGTAAATAAGGAAGATGAGCAAAACATTAAAATCATTCTGAAAGGAGCTTATGCATATCAAAGACAAAAATTCGTTGAAAAAGAATTAGCTCCTGGTCAAGGTTTAGTGGGACAATGCTACTTGGAAAAAGAGCATATCTATTTATCTGAAATACCCGAAAATTATGTTTCTATTCGTTCTGGATTAGGTGAATCTTCACCAACGCATATCCTAATCAGTCCTATGAAATTAAATGAAGAGGTATTTGGAATTATTGAACTAGCTTCTTTCAGGTCTTATAAAGATCATCATAAAGAATTTATAGAGAAAGTAGGAGAAAGTATTGCTTCCACAATTCAGGGCCTACAAGTATCCATGGAAACTAAAAGATTGTTAGAGGAGTCTCAGTTAAAAGCAGAACAACTACAGGCCCAAGAAGAAGAGATGCGTCAAAATGCTGAGGAGTTAGAAGCTACACAAGAAGAAATGGAAAGGCAAAGTCGTGAAATGGGAGCTTTTAATCAAGCAGTCAGTATTTCAACAATGGTAGCTGAATTTGATAAATCTGGTAAAATCATAGAAATAAACAGTCAATTAGAATTACAAACCGGGTGGGATACGGACGATTTATCAGGTATGGATAGAAAGAAACTCTTTCTGGATGAAGAAGACCAAGATTGGAAAAAAACTTGGAATAGTATTACTGATAATATGTCTATGAGCAAATCTGCTACCTTAATAAATAAGCAAGGTCATGAAATCCCGGTTGTGGCTCATTGCATGCCGGTGTCCGATGAACAAGGTAATGCACAGAAAATTGCTTGCATATTTATAAGAAAAGAAAAATTGTAATAACATTATAAATTTAGTGCTGTTATAGAATTCTTAAAGCTTATGCCTTGAAAGAATTTGCGCAACTCATAACTTCTTTAGACCAAAGTACTAAGACCAGTGAAAAGGTGAATGCTTTGAAAAACTATTTTCTATCTGCTGATGATAAAGACAAAATCTGGACATTAGCATTATTCACTGATAGAAAACCCCAACGAGCAGTAACCACCAGCCTTTTGAAAGACTGGGTTATCGAATGGGTAGGAATCCCTGAATGGCTGTTTCAAGAATCGTATCATGTGGTTGGTGATTTAGCTGAAACCATTGCATTATTAATGGCTTTAAAAGAATCTTTTGAGCATCAAATCGATAAACCTCTGTCACACTACATCGATACTTTAATCGAATTAAAAAACAAGAATAATAACGAGAAGAAAGCTAGGCTACATTTAATTTATGAGGAATTAGACTCACAGGAACGCTTCGTTTTCACCAAAATCATTACGGGGGGATGGAGAGTTGGGGTGTCACAAAATCTAATGACCAAGGCTTTAAGCCAGACTTTCGAAATAGATCAATCAATAGTTGCCCATCGATTGATGGGTAAATGGTCCCCTGAAAATTTCACCTTCCATGACCTTATTCTAGAGGAAAGTAATAATGATCTCGCTTCACGCCCCTACCCATTCTATTTGGCTCACCCTATAACCACAGCTGAAATCCAAATAAATCTAAATCCTTTAGAATGGCAGGCCGAATGGAAGTGGGATGGCATCAGAGGGCAAATAATAAAAAGAAATGATGAAGTCTTTATTTGGAGTCGAGGGGAAGAGCTCGTCACTGATAAATTTCCAGAACTCGAGGCAATGGCAAAACATCTGCCGAATGGGATAGTTCTGGACGGTGAAATAACTGCCTTTGAAAATGGAGAGCCCCTCTCCTTTGCATTGCTTCAAACAAGAATAGGGAGAAAAAATATTACTAAAAATCTTCTAAAGAAAGCTCCAGTTGCATTCATTTGCTATGACCTAATAGAATATGACGGAAAAGATATTCGAAGTAATTCGTTAGAGAACAGAAGTCAACTTTTAAAAAATTTGATTAAGGAAGCAAAGGATCCAGTATTGATTCCTTCACAATCGATCAAATTTTCTGATTGGACCGAGCTAATTGAAATTCGAAAAAAATCTAGAAGGCTAAAAACGGAAGGCTTAATGCTTAAAAAGAAAGACTCTCTTTATGAATCAGGAAGAAAGAGAGGTAATTGGTGGAAGTGGAAAATTGCCCCTCTCACAATTGACGGAATCATGATTTATGCTCAAAAGGGCCACGGTAGAAGAGCTGATCTATATTCTGACTACACCTTTGCTGTCTGGGATGAAGATGAATTGGTACCATTCGCAAAAGCTTATTCTGGATTAACCGATGCAGAAATGAAAAAAGTAGATGCCTTTGTGAAGAAAAATACAAAAGAAAAATTTGGGCCTGTTCGTACTGTTAAACCTGAACTAGTTTTTGAGATTGCATTTGAAGGAATACAAGAATCTAATCGACATAAATCAGGAATAGCGCTTCGGTTTCCTAGAATAAAAAGATGGAGAAAAGATAAACCCATAAATGAAGCCAACAAATTAACAGACCTGCAAGAACTTCTGCAAAAGTATGGATAAGCGTATTAAAGCAGGTGTAAATTGGTTTCAAAAGAAAAAATGGAGACCCTTTCCTTTTCAAATAGAGACTTGGGAGAATTACTTATCAGGTCGTTCAGGTCTATTAAATGCTCCTACAGGCAGTGGAAAGACCTATGCCCTTTGGATTGCTTTTTTAATATCAAAGTTAGATGAAAAGCCACAAAAAGGCTTGAAGTTTTTATGGGTCCTCCCCTTAAGAGCTTTATCAAAAGATATCCAGTCTGCCATGCAAGCAGCAGCTCATGATTTTGGTTTTGACTGGAAAATTGAAATTAGAACGGGTGACACTCCCACAAAGGATCGTCAAAGACAGAAGAAAACTCCCCCGGATTGTCTAATTACTACCCCTGAAAGTCTGCATTTACTACTCAGCCAAAAAAAGGCTACTGAATACTTCAAAAACTTGGAAGCAGTGGTCGTTGACGAGTGGCATGAATTATTAGGAAGCAAAAGGGGAACTCAAGTAGAATTAGCGCTATCGTCCTTCAAGAAACTTAGCAACAATTCTTTAAAAATATGGGGCATTTCTGCTACTATAGGAAATCTTCATGAAGCTCAAGAAGTACTACTAGGCGGGAATGATAAGCAAGGGATCTTCATCAGCGCCAATTTTGACAAAGAAATTAAAATTGAGTCTATTCTTCCAGATGAAGTTGAAAAATATCCTTGGGCTGGGCATTTAGGCATAAAGCTAATTGATAAAGTTTTACCCATTATCAATCAAAATAAGACAACATTAATTTTCACCAACACACGTTCCCAAACTGAAATTTGGTACCAGCAATTATTAAATAAGGCACCCGAACTTGCTGGTGCCATTGCTATGCATCACGGATCTTTAAATAATAATATTAGAACTTGGGTAGAAGAAGCATTACATAGCGGACTGGTAAAAGTAGTTGTTTGTACATCAAGTTTAGATTTAGGTGTTGATTTTAGACCTGTTGATACAATCATTCAAGTAGGCGGTCCAAAAGGAGTAGCTAGATTCGCTCAAAGAGCTGGTAGAAGCGGACATAGGCCTGGTGAAATCAGTAAGATCTACTTCCTTCCAACTCATTCTCTAGAATTAATTGAAGGATCTGCTTTAAGAACAGCTATTCAGCAAAAAGATTTTGAGGCAAGGATTCCTGTTCAAATGGCATTGGATGTGCTACTTCAATTTATGGTTACGCTAGCGGTAGGTGATGGATTCGAACCAGATGAACTTTACAGACAAATCAAAAATACTCATTCCTACAAAAAAATAAATCAAATGGAATGGGATTGGCTGTTAACATTTTTGAAAACGGGAGGAGAAAGCCTATCCGCTTATGATGAGTACCATAAAACTATCACTGAAGATGGTATCATTAAAGTAATTAACAAAAGAATTGCCATGAGACATCGATTGTCAATTGGAACCATTGTAGGCGACCAAGTTTTAAATGTAAAATATATAAAAGGCGGACATTTAGGAACTATTGAAGAATACTTTATTAGCAAGTTGAAACCCGGTGACGTATTTTGGTTTTCTGGTAAAGCCTTGGAATATGTGCGATTAAAAGATATGTCCGTACAGGTAAAGAGGAGCAAAAAGAAAACAGGTCTTATTCCCCAGTGGATGGGCGGAAGGATGCCACTCAGTTCGCAATTATCATTTCATATAAAACAGAAATTAGAAAAACTGAGACTAAATCAACTGGATGAAATCGAATTAAAAACAATCCAACCCATAATAGATCGTCAAAAGAAACTTTCTATCATCCCAAAACAAGATGAATTGCTAATAGAATCAGTAATTTCAAATGAGGGCTTTCATATCTTCATTTTCCCTTTTGAAGGTCGCTTTATTCATGAAGTATTAGCAGGATTGATCGCGTATAGAATCAGTATTTCACAGCCTATTAGCTTTTCAATTGCCATGAATGACTATGGCTTTGAATTATTAACAGATGAAGAATTTGATTTTGAAGAAATGCTTTCATTAGATTTATTTTCATTGAAAAATTTACATGATGATATACTATCAGGAATTAATGAAACGGAAATGGCCAAAAGGAAATTCAGGGATATTGCCTCCATTTCAGGTATGATATTTAAAGGATTCCCTGGTAAAAATATAAAGGAAAAACACATCCAAGCATCTTCATCTATATTATTCGATGTTTTTACAGAATATGAACCTGATAATCTATTACTTCTACAAGCTCATAGAGAAGTCATTGAACAACAATTAGAAGAGGAAAGATTGATTAAATCCATGAAGAAAATAAATAAGCAAAAAATAATTTATAAAAAAACCACTAAACCCACTCCATTTGCATTTCCAATAATGGTCGATAGATTAAGAGAAAAGTTTTCGACCGAAACATTGGAAGAAAGAGTGGCAAAAATGCAGGTACAATTAGAAAGTTTATAATTTTAATTTTACATTTGAAAGCAACTATAGAACAAAAAAAATGAAGAATTTAAGTTTAGTACTATTATTAATCGGAATCAGTTTTGGCGCAATTGCACAATCAGATGTTACTGGTAAATGGAAAACGATAGATGACGAAACTGGAAAGGAAAAGAGTGTAGTAGAAATATACGAAAAGGATGGTAAGGTCTACGGGAAAATCACCAAGTTATTCAGAGGACCAGATGAAGAGCAAGATCCTATATGTGATGTATGCCCTGGAGACAGGAAAAACAAGAAAATTATCGGGATGGAAATCATTCGAGGAATGGAATGGGATGCAGATGATAAAGAGTATGACGAAGGTGAAATTATGGATCCTAAAGATGGGAAAACCTATGATTGTGTATTGTGGAAAGAAGGAAATGAACTAAAGGTGAGAGGATACGTAGCCTTTTTCTATAGAACTCAAACTTGGAAAAAAGTAAACTAATCAATTGGAAATCAACATAGCAGGAGAAAAATTACTGCTTTCTGAAAATAAAATTATCTATTGGTCGAAAGAGTACACTGCTTTTATTGCAGATTTCCATCTTGGAAAAACAACCCATTTTAGAAAATCTGGTATCGCAGTTCCAACTGCTATCATAGAAGCTGAAATTGGGCGTTTAGATAATATCATTTCAAAATTTCGCCCAAAAAGAATATTCTTTTTGGGTGACTTATTTCATAGTGATTTGAATCACGAATGGACTATCTTCAATGATTTTCTAACACTACATTCTAAGATCGAATTTATTTTGATAAAAGGAAATCATGATATCCTAAGCGAAACGAATTACAAACTAAGTGCACTAAAAATCGAAAAAGAGCCCTACCAATTAAATCCATTTTTATTAAGCCACCATCCAATAAACGTTGATTCGTTTCCTCATGCAGAACTAAATTTCTGCGGACATATTCATCCAGGGATTAGCATTAAAGGAAAAGGGAAATCATACTTAAGTCTCCCCTGCTTTCATTTTGAAGATAATAGAATTATTTTACCCGCCTTTGGCAGATTCACTGGACTAGCCAAGATAAAACCAAAGAAAGAAACACAAACATTTATTGTCCTGAATAATTCTGTACAAAAGTGGAGCTAAAAATAAACTTTCGACATCTTCAAAAAAGGTGACTTGTAAGAAATTAAGCGTTTTTACATTCGAATATTTATAAAAAATTACGTATTATTATAATTCAATGGGTTACCAAATCCACTTGAGCAGTATTAACAGATGAAATTAACAGACAGTCAAATAATTCAACGCATCAAATTAGGTGATGAGTCCGCTTTAGATTACCTCTATAAGCAACATTATAAGATGATGTTAAGAATGGTTTTGAGAAATAATGGAACAGAGCAAGAGGCTCTGGATATTTTTCAAGATGCTTTGATTGTTTTTTGGCAAAAAGCAATAGATGCCAATTTCGAATTGACCTCAAAAATCAGTACTTACCTATTTAGTGTTTGTCAAAACCTATGGAGAAAGGAATTAGAAAGAAAAAAGAAATTTGAGGAAAGTGATAAAGAAGAAAGCGAATACAACCAATTGGAAAATCAGGAAATGGTTAAAATTATCCATGAATGTATAAATGAATTGGGGGACTCGTGCAAGCAAATTTTAAGTTATCATTATTTTGATGGTCTTTCAATGGACCAAATAGCAAAAAAAATGGGGCTTGCAAATAGCGATACGGCTAAAACAAAAAGATATAAATGTAAAAAAAGGCTGGATGATTTAATTCGATCAAGATATCAAGCCAGCGACTTTTTAGACTGAAAATTATGAGTGAAACGAACTATTTTCGCTTAATTGATGCATATTTTGAGGGTACTATTACCCCTGCTGATAAAGCTATGCTTGAAGCTCAAGTCAAATCTGACCCTCTGCTTAAGGCTGAATTTGATTTGCAAAAAAATATTGTACAGGGGATTTCCAATTCCAGAAAAATGGAATTGAAATCAAGATTGACGGCAATAGATTTACCCTCACAAATTGGCCTATTGGCTGGAGGTGGTGCCAAATGGCTAGCTGGCACAGTGGCGGGAGTAACAATATTTGGCAGCGTTTTATATTGGTCACTAATTTCTTTTGATGACAGTATCAAGCCAATAGACTTAAAGACTGGTCAAGAAATTGAATTTCATACTGAGTATTTAGCTACTTTACCTAAAGTAAAGAAGGAAAAGAAAGTATTTAAAGCACCGAAGAATCTTGAATTAAAAGTTGGTGATTCTGGATCAAATGTTCTTAAATCAAAAGACTCTAAGGATGTAATTAAAGAGGAAAGTAATGTAACTGCTATTGTTCAGCCTCAAGCGCTGATCTCCTATGAAGACGATCAACTATTTACAAATCAAAATGAAGACGATTTAAATCGAATTGAAAGCAGAGAAGTTGCGCATAATAGAGTAGATAAAACGGAAATTGAATTTTTGAAGGCAGTAGAAAATCAAGATAATTATCATTATCGATATTTTAATTCAAAGCTTTACTTATATGGTGACTTCAAAGATATGCCATATCAAATTATTGAATTAAATGATAAAGGCAAAAAACAATTATTCCTTAGCCACAACGAAGAAGTGTATATCATTAAAGATAAAACCACTGAAATCACGGAATTAAGGGAGCTTCAGGACGAGATGCTGAAAATGGAAATTCAGCTGATCGTGGAAGAATAGTATCCTCACTTGTAAATAAACACAAGGCTTTTCAAAATATTTGGAAAGCCTTTTTTGTTTTTATAGAGAATTAATAAGCTAAGCATAAATAAATTCTTATTTTTGAACTTTCAATTATGAGCAAGGAAAAGAAATATAGAAAAAAGAAGAAATTAGGGCATTACCCCTTTATAAGTGTCATTTTCAGTATGACTTTAGCCTTATTTATTCTCGGATTATTTGCGCTCTTGATTACTACAACTTCCTCCTTGACAAAAATAATCAAGCAAAACGTAGAGATGCAGGTTTATCTAAAATCAAACCTCTCTGAACCTCAGCAATTACGAGTAAGTAAATCATTGGCTTCAAAAGAATACATTTTAAATGAAGATAAAATTGAAGCTATACGGTTCATTTCAAAAAAGGAAGCTGCTGAAAAGTTTATAGAAGAAACTGGAGAGGATTTCATGCAGTTTTTAGGCGATAATCCCTTGAAAGATGCATTTATAGTCAAAATTGCTCCAGAATTTCACTCATCAGATAAAATGAGTGAGGTCCAAAAAAGTATCGAGAATATAAATGGAGTTTTTGAGGTAATTTACACGAACAATATGGTGCAGAGTATAAATGAGAACATCACAAAAATCAGTATTGTCTTATTAAGTATTTCTGTTTTGCTCTTTATAGTAATTGGAATCTTAATAAACAATACGATCAAATTAGCACTATTTTCTCAAAGATTTTTAATTAGGAGCATGCAATTGGTTGGGGCCACAAGAGGTTTTATCAGAAAACCATTTATCTACCGTTCTATATTGCATGGATTAGTATCAGCATTGATTGCAGCTAGCTTGCTTTTTGGATTATTGACCTACGGAAGTCAAAAATTAGAAGGCTTGGCTGAACTACAGAATCAACAGATGTTATTAATCATTTTTGCTGGACTAGTAGTCACAAGCATTAGTATTGCAAGTTTTAGTACCTATAGAGCCATGCAAAAATATATGGCAATGTCTTTAGATGAATTATATTAAACAACTTTTATGTCAGAAAAAAGGAAATTAGCATTCGGTAAGAGCAATTACATCCTCATGATTGCTGGGATTTTAACTCTAATAATCGGTTTTATCATTATGACCTTAGATAATGAACAATACGGCTTTGGTTTCTTAGGATTAACTCTTGGGCCAGTAATTGTTTTTATTGGTTTCATTATAGAATTATTTGCTATTTTAAAGAAGCCTAAGCAGTAAGAATGGGAATACTTGAAGCTATTATTCTTGGAATCATTCAAGGATTATCAGAATTCTTGCCCGTTAGCAGTAGTGGTCACCTGGAAATCGGGGCGGTTTTACTCAATGCGCACACATCTGAAAGCTTATTGTTCTCAGTCTTGGTTCATGCTGCTACTGCCCTGTCTACTATTATTGTTTTCAGGAAAGATATTACCAACATCATCAACGATATTTTCAAATTCAAATGGAATGACTCTTACGATTTTGTTGTAAAAATCATTATATCAATGATACCAATTGCTATAGTAGGAATATTTTTTGAAGATCAAGTGGAAAGCTTGTTTACCGGAAACCTTCTTTTGGTAGGTAGTATGTTGTTAGTAACAGCCATATTGTTAGCTTTTACTCAAACCGTAAAAAACAAAACAGGTGGCCCTATAAAATATTGGCAAGCAATAATTATTGGAATTGCACAGTCAGTGGCTATTCTCCCTGGTATATCACGATCTGGGGCTACAATAGCAACAGCCCTATTAATAGGTGTAAACAAAGAAAAAGCAGCAAGGTTTTCCTTTCTGATGGTACTGGTACCCATTTTAGGAGCCTCATTCTTAAAAGTATTAGATTATATTGAACAACCAGCTGTTGCCAATCAAACAAGTGGGTTTGTACTATTTATGGGATTTCTAATGGCATTTTTAGCAGGTCTATTTGCTTGTAAAGCTATGATCAAAATCGTTAAAGAAGGGAAATTAATTTATTTTGCTGTCTACTGTGCAATTGTTGGAACTATCGCCATTATAAGCCAATTGATATGAGTGAAACTGTAATCAATTATAACGAAGGGAAGGTCCTTTTAATTGACAAACCACTTAATTGGACCTCTTTTGATGTGGTGAAGAAATTGAAATTTACACTAAAGGTTAAAAAAATCGGACACGCAGGCACTTTAGATCCACTAGCTACTGGACTGTTGATTCTGTGCACTGGCAAAATGACCAAATCAATAGAAAAGTACCAAGCACAGGAAAAAGTCTATACCGGGGAATTCACATTAGGTTATATCACCCCCTCCTATGATTTAGAAACTGAACCTGAGTTCATTAGTGAAACAAAGCATCTCAAAAAAGGAGATTTAGAAGCAGCAACTTTAGATTTTGTAGGAGAGATTAATCAAACCCCTCCTATCTTTTCTGCTGTAAAGAAAGATGGAAAAAGAGCTTATTCATTAGCAAGAGAGGGAAAAGAAGTTAAATTAAACTCTAGGATAGTCACTATTGACGAATTTGAAATTACAAGTTTCGAGAATGGTAAGGTAAGATTTAAAGTCCGTTGTTCCAAAGGAACTTATATCCGTAGCTTAGCCCATGATTTTGGACAGAAACTAGGAGTTGGTGCCTATTTATCAGCATTAAGAAGAACAAAAATCGGTGACTTTTCCGTTGATGATGCTGAAAACTTAAATGATTTTGTAAAAAAAAATAAAGTAGATACGAATGATCGTCCATAACGGATATGAAAATTTAGAAGGTATCAAAAACGCTGTTGTGACCATTGGTACTTTTGATGGAATACATCTTGGGCATCAGGAAATCATCAGCCGAATTATAGATTTAGCAAAGTCGGTAAATGGAGAGACAGCATTAGTTACATTCTGGCCTCATCCCAGATATGTACTGGGTAAAAATAAAGATGATCTAAAATTGTTGACCACATTTGATGAGAAAGCCGAAATCTTAGAGCAATTGGGATTAGATCATATTGTTAGAGTAAACTTTACAAAAGAATTTTCTCATTGGACATCTGAACAGTTTATTCAAAGAATCATAATTTCTGCATTACATACAAAGAGATTGGTTATAGGATATGATCATAGATTCGGGAAAGATAGAGAAGGGGGTTTCGATCATTTAAAGCAACATTCAGATCAATACGGCTTCCAAGTTGAAGAAATCTCAAAACAGACGATTGATGATGTAGGAATAAGTTCTACAAAGATCAGAAATGCAATTGAAGTAGGGGAAGTAGAGTTGGCCCATGATTTTCTAGGGAGATTTTACGAAATCAATGGAGAGGTCGTAGGCGGAGACAAAATTGGCAAAACCATCGGATTTCCTACTGCCAATATCCAAATTCCAGAGTCCTACAAATTAGTACCAGCAGATGGTGCTTATGCGGTAATTACTCAAATAAAGGGTAAGGAATATAAAGCTATGCTTAATATTGGGTTTAGACCTACTGTGAATGGAAAATCCAAGAAAATTGAAGCAAATATCTTTGATTTTGATCAAGAAATTTACGGGGAAAATATAAAAGTGAGCTTCATAAAGCGATTAAGGGAAGAAATTAAATTTGATTCAAAAGAGGAGCTTAGTAATCAATTGAAAAAGGATAAGGAAAAAGCGCTACAAATATTGAATGCATAAATTTGAAAAAATTAAAATACTTAACTTGGTGTTAAATTATAGATGTTGGGTTGGAGTCAATTGAATTCATGAAACAAATGAATGTAAAATTCATTTTATTATACTAGTAGAATTCAAAAGCAATAAACCAATCAAAGTATTCTAAAATACGTTAATTAAACATAAAAACATGATTAATAAAGTAGTTAAAAATGCAAATGAAGCTGTAAAAGACATTCCCGATAATGCAATTCTAATGTTGGGTGGTTTTGGATTGTGCGGTATTCCAGAAAATAGTATTCAGGCATTATTGGATACTAAGGTGAAAGGACTGACCTGTATTTCAAACAATGCAGGTGTTGATGACTTTGGAATCGGATTACTACTAAAAACTCATCAGGTGAAGAAAATGATTTCTTCCTATGTTGGTGAAAACGCTGAATTTGAAAGACAACTATTGTCTGGTGAATTAGATGTAGAGTTAATACCACAAGGTACTTTAGCTGAAAGAGTACGAGCTGGTGGAGCAGGAATCCCTGCTTTTTATACTCCCGCTGGCTTTGGAACTGAAGTTGCAGAAGGAAAAGAGACTCGAGAATTTGAAGGTAAAATGTATCTACTAGAAAAAGGTTTAGTAGCTGATTTTTCATTGGTTAAAGCTTGGAAGGGTGATACAGCGGGTAATTTAATTTTTAAGGGAACTGCCAGAAATTTCAATCCTATGATGGCTGCAGCAGGAAAAATCACCATAGCTGAAGTTGAAGAATTGGTTCCAGCAGGCAAACTAGATCCTAATGAAATACACACACCTGGCATTTACGTCCAACGTATTTTTGAAGGCAAGAATTATGAAAAAAGAATTGAACAAAGAACCGTAAGATCTTAAGGTATGTCACTAGATAAAATTGGAATTGCAAAAAGAATTGCACAAGAAGTTAAAGATGGAATGTATATCAATTTGGGTATAGGTATCCCCACCCTAGTAGCAAATTATATCCCAGATGCATTGGATGTGGTATTGCAATCTGAAAATGGGCTGCTGGGAATAGGACAATTCCCAATAGAGGAAGAAGTAGATGCAGACCTCATCAATGCAGGAAAACAAACCATTACAATGCGTGACGGTTCTGTCTTATTTGATTCAGCTGAGAGCTTTGCTATGATCAGGGGTGGTCATGTTGATTTAACTATATTAGGAGCCATGGAAGTTTCAGAAAATGGGGATATTTCGAACTGGAAAATTCCGGGTAAAATGGTGAAGGGAATGGGCGGTGCTATGGATTTAGTTGCTTCCGCTAAAAATATAATTGTAGCGATGCAACACACTAGTAGAAGCGGTGAGTCAAAACTATTAAAGAACTGTAGTTTACCTATTACGGGTTTGCAATGTGTAAAGAAGATCGTTACCAACTTGGCCGTTTTGGAGGTTCAAAATGGTGGAGGCTTCAAATTATTAGAAAGAGCTCCTGGCGTAACAGTAGATGAAATTAAAGAAGCAACTGCAGGCAAGCTTCTAATCGAAGGAGAAATCCCTGAAATGAAAATAGACTAAATATGAAAGGTTTTAGTAAAGTACTTGGAATCTCTATTGTAGCTGTAATATTAACTGTCAGTGCTTGCAAAGAAAAAAATGATAACTTCTTACTCCCTTCTATTGAAGAGGATGTGGATTTAGGAGCTCAAGTGGCTGAAGAAATTGAAAACAATCCGAATGATTTCCCAATTCTGGATGAAAGTGAATATGAAGATGCATACAGTTACCTGAATGAGCTTCTAAATCACATCTTGACTTCTGGAGAAGTTCAATATCAAGATGAATTTGTTTGGGACATTCATATTATTAAAAATGATTCAGTTCTTAACGCTTTTGCAACACCCGGTGGATATTTATATGTCTACACAGGATTAATCAAGTATTTAGACCAAGAAGATGACTTAATGGGTGTGTTAGGGCACGAAGTTGCTCATTCCGATTTAAGACATACTACCAGAAATATACAAAGGCAATACGGAATAAATTTTATACTTCAATTGATAACAGGTGAAGACCCTAGTCAACTAGCACAAATTGCTGGTCAAATTGCAGGAACAGCAGCAGGTTTAAGCTTTTCGAGATCCTTTGAAGAAGAAGCTGACGCAAAGTCAGTAGAATATCTGGCAAATACACCGTACGCTTGCAATGGTGCTTATTCATTTTTTCAAAAACTACTGGATGAAGGACAAGCAAATGGAACACCTGCATTCTTAAGCACTCACCCAAACCCAGAAGATAGAGTAGATGACATTAATACAAAAGCAGATGAGTTAGGTTGCGATATAACGCCTCTGGCACCTGCTACTTATGAGGACTTTAAAAACATGTTACCTCAATAAATTAACTAGTTTAATAATAGATAGAAATAGCAAGAATGAAGAAATCGAACATAAACTTCGAAATTGACTTAGACAAAGAAAATGTACCTGAAAAGATTCATTGGTCTGCCACCGATGCTGGGGAAGAATTGACAGAAACCAAAAGCATTAGTATATCGCTCTGGGATCATGAGCAAAAAAACTCGATGAGAATTGACTTATGGACAAAAGAAATGCCAGTGGATGAAATGAAAAGGTTTTATATTGATTGCCTGGGTGGTATGGCTCAAAGTGTATTGAACTCAACTGGCGATGAGTTTATGGCGGAAGAAATGAATATGCTTTGTGAAAAACTTGTGAAGCATCTTGAGAGAGAAATGAAAGAACAAAAATGATAAAAAAAAGAGGTCAATTAACTTTGGCCTCTTTAAACTTAAAGTCTAATCATGCTACATCATCGGCCAATGGTTCAATGTTGAACTCCATATCTAACGAATCCCTAAAATCCTCAATTTCTTCACCCATTTCTTCATCACCTTCAACAAAATTCCAAGTTATACTTAGTTTTGTGCCGTTATTTTCAATATCCTTTAAATCAGAAAGTAAATCAAACAAACATTTAGATGAGGAAGTATTAAAGTATTTCAAATATATATTCACATCTAATTTTTGAGGGCTATTCCCTCCAAAGGCCTTTAGCTTCGACCTTAACATATTAAAAAGCATTACTACATCATCATCATATGATTTACCTTTAATCTGCAAGGTTCCATTTTCTTCATCGAATCGAACGTATGGGGCAGCTTCTTTTGCTGGAATTTCTAATACACTCATTAAAAGTAAGTTTTGTTTATTTAGCAATTATAGTCAATATCCTTCGCATTTCTCATAAAAAATATAGTCATGTAAGATAAATTCGATAAATTAAACTTTTTTATCGATTATTGATGAAATGTTGTGCAAACAATTATTTAAGTTTAGATTTAAATTATGAATGTGAACAAACACATATACAATAACTTATACAAAGGTAGGATTAGAACAAATAGCATTTTACTATATGTGTTAAATTTCCTTACTTTTGGGTGTCTTACATCTATATTTCTTTACGGTACGTATAGTATATTTAATCCTGATCTTGCCTATCTTTTCGGAATAATTGTATTGGTTTTAATCTCTATTTTTAACAATAGTTTCTTTCAAAAACCTTATTGGGTCTTAAGACCCAAAATCAATCAAAGTCTATTTTCCAATTTTTTTAATATTACAAGTCTAATATTTGCTGTTATATACAGTACTCTGATTATTTTTAATTATCAAAACGGCCTTGTCGATGTGGAGTTTGGTACCACAGGATCTTTAATCTTTGCTGCTGGCCTACCCTTCTCGTATTATATTTGGATGATATTTACCCAAACTAATGAAGAAGCAATCGCTGAAATTATTGAAAACACTTCATTGAAGTCCTATAAGAAATATGAAATCTATTTTCTCCTGATATTCATAACAATTTTTGGATTAATTTACGACTATTTACCACAGTCAGTAGACGTTCTTCTGCTTGTTCCTACAGGTTTACTATTTATATTTTCCCTCCTAAATGCAGTTCTTAACAGAAAAATCCATAGTGATATCCTGTTATATTTCAATGCAATTAAGAAATCTCAAAAAGTTGAAATTGAGAAGGATTCAATAATTGGGATTTATGAAAAGCTACCATACCAATTGATTTCTAAAATAGAACTTGATTTTCTCGGCCGATCTTTCTCCGAGCAGAAATATCTCCTATTCACTTTAAAAAGAATTTCGGCAATAGATGCACTTGAACAGTTAGAGACCCTAGTTAAAAATTGCGATAAAAAGAATCCTATTTTCAACACTTTGGTGGAAGTACATGACTATCTATCAAATGTTGAAGACAAAATATCTAAAATAGAAAATCCGTACGAGTTCATTGAACAATCTAATGACATAATTTTAATCAAAGGCGTTATTCGGCAACAAATTAAAAATGAAGATCGAAATCTTATAATAAAGTTGCTAAACGATAATAGAATATCAGTGAAAAAACCTGCCTGCATTGTGGCGGGATATTATGAAGATATAAATATTATCTCTATCCTAATTGAACATTTAGAAAAGCCTGAACTAACTTATTGGGCTCAATTGGCCCTTCAAAAAATAGGTAAAAAAGCCTTGAAGTATATAGAGATAGAGTTCTCAAAAAGAAATGCAAATCTATTATTTGTGGAATCCTCTTTTAATTTAATATCTAAACTTGGAAATGAAGAAGGATACAACTTGCTCTTTAAAGCATTAAACGAACCAGACAGCAATGTGAGAAAAATTGCTGCGAAAAAAATCATACTCTATAACCTTAAAGTGACCGAAGATCACAGGAAATACTTCACCAAACTATTTGATGACTTAGTATTGACACTTCTAAGTAATGGTTATATACTCCAGCAATTAGAATCAAAAAATGAAAATTTCAAATCACTTAAAAATGCACTATATAACGAAAATAAAGAGTCACTTTATCTTATAATCAACATTGCAAAACTGTATTACAATGAATCAGCAATTGAAAAAATATTTGAACATTATGGGAAAAATTCTTGCTCGTTACATGCTTCCTCAAATATTTTGATTGAATTAATTGTTAGGAATAATATTTCCGTGCGAAATAAAATAAAGGTCTTGTTTTCTCCTAATGAAAAATTATTGCTTGAGTCATTACAAGAAGAATTCCCATCTATAAATTTAAAACCAAAATTTAAGTTTGATGAAGACTTGATATGGTTAATCTTAAAAAAGGAATATGATCAAATAAATAGTTGGACTAGAGTGTGCGCTTTAAACATCATTCAATATTCCTTTAAAGATGATATTCCGTTTGAATTAGCATCCGAGTTTTTAAATAAAAATCAGTTACTCAAAGAAACTGCTGCCTTGAACATTTATAAAAATCTGCCTGAATTTTACACAATATTCCTGTCAAGATTAAACGAAACGGAAGCAAAACAAATAGATTATTTAATCCGGTCAAATCTAGACACCGGTAATCAAAAGCAGATAAATGCAGACAATTTTTTATTGTACGACAAAATTAATTTTCTGATTAGTACTCCATACTTAAATAAATTATCAATTTCCGAAATCATCAATGCTCATCGTTACTTTAGAGTTAAAGTTTTAAGGGCTGGTGAACATCAACTATCCTTGAATGAAGAATTTAACTTAGGTTATTGGTTAATAGAAACTGGCAAAATTTCCTTTTCAAAAAATGGTATTGATTTTTACGAATATGGTAAAAGGGATATTGTAAAAGTATCTGATCATGAAAGTCCTTCTGAAAATGTTTATTTCTATCTGGAGGAAGATACTCGCTTTTTGATTGTCGAAGAAATAATCCTTATAAATATAATTAGAGATTATGATTATATTATGCAAAAATATATTGATATCTTGCCTGATAAAAGTCCAAAAAAACATATTAAGGAATTAAATCAAAACGCTGCTTGAAATTTAAAGTATATCATATAGCCCTTTTTTTTATTGCATTTTGCTTGCACCTGCAAACTAATGCACAACTAGAAAGAATAGAAAAATTTGAAATTGATGATTTTCTAGGTGAAAAAGCATTTAAATCTGCTACTCAAAGTGACGGACTTCTTATCTACTTTAACACTTCTGCAGGAATCCTTAGTTATGACGGGCACGAATTCAGAAGCGTAAGAGCTTTAAATAATGAGGTTGATATAAACCAGATTTATTATTTTAATAATTCATTATTTATTTCTTCAAAAAAATCATTAAGCCAATATTTTCCTAAGAATGATTCGGTTTCTACTATTTCTGACATAAATGTGAACCAGTTTGATGAAATCGGCAATCAATTATGGATGATCACTGATCGAGAATTGTATGTGTGGGAAAATAATAAGTTAAAAAAAATATATCAGGCTGAAAATTCAGAACAATTTACGTGCTTAGAAGTGAAAAATAGCACCACACTAATTGGTCATTCGGAAGGACTCACGGTATTAAATAAAGGAAAAAAGGTAAAGACATTTGCCAGTTACTTAAAGCCCTCTAAATTTATTGATGGAGACTCATCAATACATATTTTGAGCGGAAATGCCATTCTAGAACTTGTCGGTGACCGTGTGGTCAGAAGTTTAGCAAATAACACTGAGATTCTAGATTTTTATATTGATGACTTTGGCAAAACGTGGTTTATAGATGAGCAATCTATTTTAAAAGTGAATGATTTAATAAAATCGAAGCCACAATTTGTAGCAAAAAATAAACCGGTAAAAGGAAATAGTATATTTAATGATAAAGAAGGCAATTTATGGATTTTAGGTAACAGCCAGCTTGTTAAATTGACTCAAAAAAACCCCTTCTCAAAGATACCGGAAGATAACGCTAGGAAGGTTTTTGTTGGAAGCAATGGTAACTTAATCCTAAAAACAGATGAGATTATTATGTATAATTTCATTACTGAAAACCAAACAGTTAAAATACCCAAATCATCTACTCCTTTAAGTGAATATTATGCATTTGATGATGAGGATAGCTGGATTATTACCATTAATGAAACAATATATTCTCTAAGTAAAAAAGAAGGAAAACTAACTTCCATTTTAAACCAAAGCCAGTACGCCCCTTTAAAAAAGGTGAAGGAGGGACAATACATTGCTAAAAATAGAGCAGGAACTTTATTCTTAGTAAATGACGAATTCATTCCTACCAAAAAACTAGCTGGATCTAATTCTTCTCATAAAATCACCTTTTCTAATCAAAAAATCTATACTTATTCAAGCCAAAACTCAATTACAGTATTAGATAGCATCGGTGAGATTGAACTTAGAACAGACTTTGCAGACAGTATTAAGTTAGCAAATGTTGTCCCAGCCAAAGATGGATATTGGTATTTTGGGACAAATAAGATTTTTTGGATGAATGCTGACGGGCAAGCTAATTTAGTTGATATTGATCAATCAGAGGACCTTGAAAATATTTATATCATGAATGTATTTGATGATATGGAAAATAATTTGTGGGTATCATCCAAAAACACTCTGTTCAGATTTCCTATAGCAGAAAAAAGTAATAAAACTATCCTTCAGAAACCAGAAAAGTATGATAAAAATGATTTTATATTTTCATCATATTTTAAAGATGCTGTCCGTGACAACACAGGTCGTATTTGGTTCCTCAATGAGAACGGTATTTCTCTATATAATCCGCTAAAGGAAATCCCAAATTTGGTCCCGCCAAGCGTGGAAATTACAAAATCAATTGCTTATCAATTAGATGATTTCAACAACCCTACTGATACTGTTTTTCTCACAGACAATAACCAGAAAATAAGTAATAATTCAATTGTTGTCATTGAACCAAAAGTGATCAACCATTTTGACAATTCAAACTCTTCAATTAGTTACAAAAATTTAAGTATTAATCAAAGCGAAAGAATAATTGGATCAGACGAAAAAATTATCCTAACCGATTTATCTGATGGTTTAAATGCTATCGCTATTAAAGGCTATAATAGCAGTGGAGTTGAAAGTATAAACGAAGAGAAAATTAACATTTATGTGACCCCACCGATTTGGAAGAGAAATTGGTTCTATGCTTCAACTGCCTTATCACTTCTATTTTTAGGCTTTATAGGATATAGAACCGTGATAAGTATCAAGAATAGCAGGGCAAGAGAGCTGGAAGATGAATTACACAAAGGATTAGAAGATTTGGAAAAAAAATCACATCTCCAAGTACTAAAAGCTGAAAGACTTAAGCAATTAAATGATCTCATAACTTCTCAAAAGAGTGAATTAGAGAAAAAGAATAAACAAATTGAATCGCAGAAATATGAGTTATCTCTAACCAATCAACAAATTAAAAAACAGAAAGATTTACTTGAAGAAACAAGTAGTAAACTAACATCCAGTATAAATTATGCGAAAAGGATTCAAAATGCTTTAATGAGCACTGAGGTTGAGATCAAGAAAGCTATTGATGAAAGCTTTGTATATTTCCTTCCCAGAGATGTTGTTAGCGGAGACTTTTTTTGGTTTAATAAAGCAGAGAATGAAAAAGGAGAAGAACTCTGGATTTTAGCAGCAGTTGACTGTACAGGACATGGGGTACCTGGGGCTATTGTTAGTGTAGTTGGTATGAACCTACTGAACAACATCACAAAGTTAAAAAAAGTATATGATCCTGGTCAAATACTAACGGAAATGAATCAAGACATCATTTCAGATTTAAGACAAGATGAAACCCAGGTCAATGATGGCATGGATATGACCATCGTAACATACAATACGGTAAGTAAGCAATTATATTTTGCTGGTGCGAAAAACCCATTGATGTATGTTGAAGACGGGGAATTAATTAGGATTAAAGGAGACAAACATGCAATTGGGGGGCAACAGCGCGGTGATGACCGAATTTTCAGTACTCATACACTGGATTTAACTGACGGGAAGAAAAGAACATTCTACCTTTTCTCTGATGGTTTTCAAGACCAGTTTGGTGGTGAAAAAGGATTTAAATATTTAGTAGGTAACTTCAAAAAACTCTTATTATCTATTCATCAAAAAAATGTACTGGAACAAAAAACCATTTTACATGAGGAAATTGAAGACTGGAAAGATGGATACGCTCAAACTGATGATATTCTGGTAATAGGATTTAAAATATGACGAAAAAGCATCACAATATCATTATTAAGTTTACAGAAAACGACAATATCAAAAGTGAAAATCAAGACTTGGGATGGGTAGACTATTTTGCAAAATTTTTAACCTCGGCTTTATCTTACAGAATAAAAGAAAAAGTGAACATCATTTATAAAAATGAACTGGAGTTAATCACAAAGGAAGATTTTGACAATTCAAACCTGATTTTTTATATCCTATCACCTGCTATGGTGTTTTCTTCTAATATAAATCAAGATTCTACGGAGTTAGAACAAGCATTCAATTTTGATATCCCCCTAATTAACTCGAAAATTAAAAAAGTTTTTAAAGCTCCAGTGAAGATTGAAGATCTTCCTCTTTCCTTATCAACTCCTACTTACTATCGTTTTTTTGACAATAGTTTAATTAACGAACAAAATTACGAAACCTATGAGGGTTGGAATGAATTTCAAGAAAACGAAAGCTATTGGCAGGTATTTGCAGATGTTTTATTAGACACCTTATCTACATTAGAAAACAAGAATTCAGAGGTTAGTAGTAGAATATTTATTTCCGATAAGAATAAAAGCTATTATCACGCAAGAAATGTTATCAAAAGAGAATTAAAGGCATTTAACGCTGAAATATTCCCTGATGAGGATTTTTCAATTGAGGCAAACTATATGGAAGATCCTGAAGAATTCTTCATGAAGAAATGTGATATGTCAATCCATTTTCCTGATGAGTTCGTTGGTCTTACAATCGAAAAAAGAAAAAAAGCTTTCGATAAGCTTCCGGAGAAAAAACGACTAATTTGGTTTAGCCCAACCGAAAGCCAACAACCAGAGAAGAAAGCAAAGTATAATGAATTGAAGATTCAATTAAAACCTTATCCAAATATTGAAGCGGTGGAAACCACGATAGAGGAGTTTAAGGAGATTATCAAAGAAAACATAAATAAAATAATTCAAAAAGAAGAAACTGTTCTACAATCAGTTAAACAAATCATTTATATAATATCTGACAGTAAATTAGATAAAAAAAGTCTAGATTTGCTTGATAAAGATAAATCCATTTCACAGAATTATGAATTGAAATTGATTGATAATGTAGAAAATGTTACTGATTACAGACATCTTCATTATGAATTATTAAGAAAAGCTGATTATTTCATTATTTTGTTCTTTAGAAACAATTTACCATGGTTGAATTCTATGTCTGCTGAAATAAAAAAGGCACCTGGTTTTAGAAATGACAAAGAAATTTTAGGGAAATACATAATATTCAATGAAAATTCTGTATTTAATGACGGGAAACTAAGTGATTTCGAATTAATTAAAAAAGATGAACCGAGTCAAATAATTGAAGTAGTCAAAAAATTAGCGGTTTAAGTGCAAGAGAACAACATTAGTAATAGGGAAAATAAAGTTAATCCATTTCCGGGGCTTAGGCCTTTTGGTATAGAGGAGAGCTATCTTTATTTTGGTCGTGAAGGTCAAAGTGATGAGGTGCTGTCTATTCTCGAAAAAAATCGCTTTGTCAATATTCTTGGATCATCGGGTACAGGTAAATCGTCCTTGATGTTTTCAGGCGTAATCCCAACTCTACATGGAGGATTTATTTCAAAGGCAGGCAGTGAATGGGAAATTATCACCGCTAAACCTGGATTGAATCCAATAAAAAACCTCGCTTTAGGTTTTAAGAAACATATAGAAAGTAAAAGCCAAGATGATCCCACTGATTTTTCGCATCAATTAATTAATGAATATTTATTTGAAGCTGTACTACACAAAAGCACCAAAGGATTAAGTGATCTATTTAAGTTAAATAAATACTTAAAAGGTAAAAACTTATTACTGTACTTAGATCAATTTGAAGAAATTTTTAGGTTCAGAAAATTGGGAGAAACGAAACACATCAATGAATCCCTAGCATATGTAAACTTAATATTAGAGGCTATTAGACAAAGTGAAGTCCCTATTTACATAGCTCTCTCCATGAGATCCGACTTCTTGGGTGATTGTGAACAATTCCCTGAACTCACAAATAAAATTAATGACAGTCACTATTTGATCCCTCAAATGACTAGGGAGCAAAAGAAGCTTGTGATTACAGGACCCGTTGCAGTAGGTAATGCTAAAATATCTAATCGATTGGTTCAAAGGTTGCTTAATGACATGGGTGACCGATTTGATCAATTGCCGGTTTTGCAACATGCCTTGATGCGGACGTGGGATTATTGGATAGACAGCAAAAAAGACGATGATCAAATAGATTTCATTCATTATGAAGCAATTGGTGGAGTAAATGAGGCGTTATCACGTCATGCTGATGAAGCATTCTATGAGTTAAATGAAGAAGAGAAAGAAATATGTGAAAAGCTATTCAAGACTATAACCGAGAAGAGAAGCGATAACGATGGAATTAGAAGGCCAACTCCACTCAAGGAAATCTCCAAAATAGTTGATGAGGAAGAACATATTCTAATCAAAATAATTGATAAATTCCGCATTGAGGGCAGAGCCTTATTAACGCCAAGAGAGGAATATGAGTTGCATAGCGATTCAGTAATCGATATTAGCCACGAAGCATTAATGCGTGTCTGGTATAGACTTAAAAACTGGGTACAAGAAGAGTCGCAATCTGCACAAATATATTTGAGGCTTTCAGAAGCTGCCAACAAATTTCAGCAAGGAAGTGGTGGATTATGGAGACCACCTGATTTACAATTGGCAATAGAGTGGAGAAATAGTACAAAGCCCACCTTAAAATGGGCACTTCAATACGAAAACAATTTTGAGGCAGTTATTCTTTTCCTTGAAAAAAGTGAAGAGTCGTATAAAAAAGAATTAGAAACAAAAGAGCTCCTTCAAAAAAGAAGACTTAGGCGCTCCAAAGTGATTGCGACAATTTTGGGTACCGCTGCGGTGCTATCCATAATTTTCTTGGTCTACGCCTTTAATCAAAGTAGGATTGCTGAGAGGCAACGGGAAATTGCAGAATCTAAATCGCAGGAAGCCCAAAGAGAGTCAGATCGAGCAAAAGAGAGTGAGTTAATTGCACAAAGACAAAAAATTGAAGCTAATAAATCCAGTATTAGAGCTAATGCTGAGAGGGAAAAGGCAGAGTATAGTTTCTTGTTAGTACAAGAGGCACGAGATGTCGAAAAGAAAGCAAGAGAGGAATTGGCTATTAAGGCAACTGAGGAAGAAAAAGCTAGAAAGGACGCACAAGAAAAATCAAAACAATTAGAATTAACTAACCTTCAATTAGAAGACGAAAAGAATAATTCCAGACAATACAGCATGAGGGCCATTGCCTCATCTTTAAGCGTTAAATCGTTGCAACAGGAAGATGATGAGCTCAAAGGACTTTTGGCACTCCTTGGTTTTAGATTCAATATAAACAACGAGGGCTACGAAAATAATAATGATATATATAATGGATTGTTCTATGCAGTGAAAAATTATGACCCAGAATATTATAATGCGTTTAAAAGCAAATCGACTGACGTCAGGTCATTACAATTTGTAAAAAATAAGTACTTATACACTACTAGTGCTTCTGGGAGAATTAACGCTTGGGAAGTTGAAAACAAAACTGCAAACAGAAGTATTGTGATTTTTGATGAAGAAGGAGTTTTTGTGAAGAAAATTTACGTAGATGAGGAAAATCAAATCCTAGTTGCTCTAACGGACAGCCATGACTTTTACGTAATTGATGTTGCCGACAGAATTAGGGAAATACAAAAATATTCTTTGCCCAATAGTTATGCTTATGACGTAAGTTTCATTGAAGGAACTACTGATTTTTATTTATCTGCCTCCGACAACTTCATCTATAAATTTACAAACAATAGTTTAGAGCCCTACCTCAATACCAAGAGTAGAATCTATGATATTGAATTGATAAGCGAAAACATATTGGCTACGGGAAACACTGACGGTAAAATTGAACTTTGGGATATGAATTCTAAAAAAAGTAGAGCCATAATCAGAGAAGCTAATGATAAATATATTCATTCTCTTTCATTCTCTAATAATATCTTGGCAACTGGTGATAACTCTGGTCAGGTAAATTTATTCTACCTGGATGACAAGTATAACGTTCAAAATTCCATAACCCTAAGAGGAAGTGATGGGGAAATTATGACTGACATCCAGTTTAATATGAAGGAAAACCAAATTATCGCTGCAAGTACTAAGGGAACCATCAGAATCTGGAATTTAATTGATCCGGATGAATTTCCAATGATTATAAATGAGCCAGGTTCATGGGTAAATGCCATCGCATTGATGGATCAAGCACATATATTTGCTGGCTGTAAAGATCAAGTATTTAGATTATATCCAATCAAAAGTGAAATTTTAGCAGAAACATTGAAGAACAAGATCAATAGAGATATTACACCAGAAGAATGGGATCGATATATTGGTGATGATCTTGATTACAGCCCAATTTTCGAACAGAGTAAATTTATTGATCAGTCCAGATGAGAATAGTTATTATCACTTTATTTTTACTTTCAATATCAAGCCCTCTCCTACTGGCACAATCAAGTTGCCAAAGGAACCTGAATGAAGCTAGAGCTGATTATTCTAATGGAAATCTATACGCAGTTCCAGGAAAATTAGGTGACTGTTTAGAGGAAGGGTTTACAAAGACAGAGAGAATTGAAGCATTAGAACTCTTAACATTAACCTACATTAACATCAATCAACAAGAGAAAGCTAGAACTACTTTGATAAGGTTATTAAACCTAAAAACCGATTATCAAGTCATAAAAAATGTTGACCCGTCTGAATTGTATTCTTTATATCAAAAAATTGATACCGATATAAAATACTTTATAGGTATTACTGCAGGACTAAATTTAAATTCCATGATAGTTTACGAGGCCCCTAATACTAATCCACTGGGTACTCATACTCCAAACTATGAATCACAATTTACATTTAGACAAGTGGGAGCCCAATTTCTATATCCAATCACTAAGGATATTATAGCTGGTGCTGAAATACAATACCAAAACCATCGATTTTTTTACCGTGAAACTAATGATTATGGTGATAATGACATATCTAATATTAGTTATCAAAGTAGTAATGATGCTATGAATTTAAACCTTATGTTAAGATATATGAAAGATTTCTATCAATGGAAACCTTTTATTGAATTAGGTACAACCGGCAGATATAATTTGAACTACCGTATAGTAAGTTATATTAATAATTATGAGAAATCAGTAGATGACGAAATTATTAATGAACCAATCAATATCCTTCAAGATAGATCAAAATTTAATATCTCATTAAATGCCAATATAGGTTCAATGATTAAAGTTCGTGAAAACTATATGGAGATAAAATTTGGGGTTAGTAATTATTTTAGATACCATGCAAGCGAGGAGGCACTTAGTGATTCCGATAAAGATACTATATTAAATAGTATGGCTTTGAAAGAACACTCCTTAAAGAATCTGGTCTATCAACTAAATTTCACCTTTAACATACCATTTTTTAATTTTCAATGAAAAAGAATTACCTTATCTATATTGCTTTATTGATGTTGCTATCAGTTACTGCTTGTAATCTGGATCCATTTTCTGAGCAAGAGCCTCCAAGTTTTGACAAATTGTATGCTTTGTCGGAAAATGTAGAAGCGGTTGATTTCATATGTAAACCAGATGCCAGCGGTTATATAGTAGTAGGGAATTCAAAATCACTAGATAATTCAGACATTATTATCATTAATGTTGGTAGTGATGGAATGCAACAAAATCTCCATAGAATTAGCACCCCTTTCTATGACGAAGCAGTCAGTGTAAAACTATATCAAGAAGATAATTCAGTACTGATTTTGGCGCATAGAAGAGTAGATCCTTCAGAACCAGAAATTGAGCGAAATCTCATAGTAAAATCAAATTTAGATGGAGTCCCAGTGGGAACAGAAGGTAACGACTCAAGTGAAGAGATTTCTGCAGACTTTAAAATACTGACGATAAATGAAAATCCTTCTATTTACCTCAATGACTTCTTGATCGAAAATCAGAGATTAATTGCCATTGGAAATATTCATCAAGACGGGAACAACAACAGAAGGAAAATAACACAAATCTATGATTTCAACTCTGTCGATTTCAACAATAAAAATGATTCCGTTTTTGAAAAAGTTCGAGAAAAGTTAGGTTCTAATTTCAACAGCAGCAATTTAAATATTAAAATTTCACCTGGAAACTCACCGGCTTCAGTATATGAAATAATAGGTCAAAATATGAGTGAGAACCCAAATACTGAAACTGATAATACATCTCTAAATATCAGTTGGGAAATTTTTACGGATTTGGAATCAAATGCTAGCGAAAGAATATATGTTGGCTCAGATCAAGATGAAGAGTATGGTGATATTTTATATCATTCGAATGGAAAATATTATGTTGGTGGGAATTACCTGCAAACTGACTCTATCTTCTTAATTGCAAAAGAATATAATGGCTCAAACAATAATTCAGGTCAAAGTATTTTTACACTTGTTGATTATGGAAATCGTGTAACGAGTTTAACGGAAGACGAAAATGAGCACATAATTATGGCTACTGTAGACGAGGGGACTTTAAACAGTAGTTCTTATATCTTGAAATTTTCCCAGTCAGGGACACCTATTGAAGATGAAGACTTTGAATTTATTAGCACTGGATTTTACAATATCCAGAAAATTAAAAGTGAGCCAGGCAACATTTTGGTTATCCTGTCTCAAAAAACTTTTGAGAATAATTCGACAGCCATAGGATTAATGAAGATAAAATTTTAGCAAAATTCTATTATTCAGTATAAATTTGTCAACTAGTACCCATTTCATTATATTGTAAGTTACACTTAAATAAAAAGTTACGAAACACATTTACAGATATACTAAAATAATTGTACTTGCCTTTACCTCATTATTCTTAATGAGCCAGAAGAGTAACGGCCAGGTAATGATTACCCAAGCTGACCTCAGTAATATTTGTGTTGATGGAGGTTATTATGGTCTTGGTGACATTACAGTTGCAGAGAATTCAAACTCAGATTTTAGTCCTGGAACCAATATTTATTTCAGACTATCTATTCCAGCAAATTTTGAATTTAAATCAGTTTCAGGCTCTTCGAGCTTTTACTCATTCACCACTAACGAGTTAAATATAGACAATATTACTATTACACCTTCATATGTTGAAATTCAGTACGATGTTACTGGTACCTCTTTTTTAGATCAGTTTACATTGCAAAACTTACAGGTAAGAGCCATAAATACTTCTAGCAATAGTGATATGGTTGAAGGAACTGCCTCAGTTCCAGCTGGGACTATTAATTTTGCCGGTGGTGCAACTTTTGGGAATTTATCAAGCATAGAATCTCCTACAATTACAGGTCAACCAATTGCTGAAACGGTTTGTGAAGAGGAAAATGCTAATTTTTCTGTTACCGCTACAGGTAATAGTTTGAGCTATCAATGGCAAAGAAATGATGGTGGTGGTTTTGACGATATTAATCTATCAACTGATGGTGGAATATATACTAATTTTACGTCTCCCACTTTACAAATAAATAATGCTCCTACTACTGCAGATGGCTATACTTATAGAGCAAATATTGTAGGTAGTTGTTTACCTATGGCTACTTCCAATGTTGCTGCTTTAACTGTTGAAGCACTGCCTTCCAACCCAACTATAACGAATCAAAGTCAAACGGTTTGCCTGAATGAAGCAATAGCGTCACCCTCAGCCTCTGGAACTGGTGGTACAATAACTTGGTATTCTGACGCTGGTTTAACAAATGTTTTAACAACAGGGACAAACCCAACTACCGCAGATATTGGCTTTGATAATTCTGCATCTGGCACTACCAACGTTTATGTAACGGAAACCTCTGCACAAGGCTGTGAGAGTGAGGCTGCATTAGTTTCGTTAATAGTAAATCCACTACCAAACAATTCACTCACTGTTACTCCTACTGCTGTGGAAGTTTGTGATGGAAACACATT